>JAEEGJ010017067.1_pt1 | contig 16516 bp, 14 predicted proteins | sample 8958761 | NCBI WGS metagenome assembly JAEEGJ01 (sample SAMN16246546, study PRJNA631951) | gut metagenome | biome: gut microbiome; feature: rumen; material: RS-attached | host: Bos | place: Iran: Karaj | collected 2018-10
GTAAAGAAACAACATTATTCTGCATAAAAGCATTTTACCACAATCATCTTTTTAAGACAATGAATGGCAAAATACAGTTTGATTTAAAGTTTTTCTTTTTATTGAAAAATCCAAAATTCACTATTACAATGTGTTATATGGATTTTCAAAATCTGGTTGACATGTATGAAATGGCAGCCGCAGTCCTTTCTGTTGAAAAAACTCCGGATGGACACTGGGGTGAAATTCGTATTGTTCGTGCAAATACTCAATATAAACAAATCATGGGACCAAACTACCATGATGATATGATTTATTCAGAGCTCATTCCTGCAGAACACAATTTCGAAGATTTCTGTTTCCGCTGTGCAGTTCAAAAACAGCACCTTCATTCTTATGTTGATACAAAAGCAATGGACATGTGGACAGATGCCACCTACATTCCGCTTTCAACTGAATTTGATACAGAAAAATTAAGCTATTTTCTTTTCCATTTTGAATTTACAAAGGCACCTGATGCAGAAAGACTATCAAACATTTCTCTTGAAACTGCTCCTTTTGTAATTCAAACCTGTCTTAATCTTCGTGGTGCAACCAATTTCTACGAAGCTATGAATACAGTAATCTCAGACATTCAGGCTAAAACCGAATCGTTCTGCAGCTGTATCATTATGATTGATAAAGAACGAAATAAATATGCACCTTTATGCTCAAAGCTTTCAGATCCAAATCTTACAATAAATGATTTCTTGCCTTACCTTACTCCAGAAGTTGTATTCTCCTGGGAAGAAACTTTAAAGACTACAGATTGTGTTATTGTAAAAGATGATTTTGATATGGATAATCTTGAAAAGATAAATCCGGTTTGGGTAAAGAGTCTTAAAAGCGCAAATGTAAAAAGTCTTATTCTCGCCCCTCTTATGCAGGGAAAGAAAATGACTGGTGTTCTTTTCATCACCAATTTTAATATTGAACAGATTATTCAGCTTAAGGATTTTATTGAGCTCACAGCCTTCTTCCTTTCTGCAGAAATCAATAATAATAATCTTATGGAACGCCTTGAATACATGAGTAATATTGATACTCTTACAGGCGTAAAAAACCGAAACTCAATGAATGCCCGTGTAGACTGGCATGTAAACAACAGCTATTCGGTAAAAACTCCGTTCGGTATTATTTTTGCAGATTTAAACGGATTAAAACAATGCAACGATAACGGCGGTCACGAAGCCGGCGATAAACTTTTAATTAACGCAGCTAAACTTTTGACCAAGCATTTTGGCGAATATGAGATTTACCGTTCCGGTGGCGATGAATTTGTTGTCATAGTTCAGCAGTGTCCTAAAGAAGAGTTCGAAAAGAAAACTGAAGAGCTCCGTGCAGAAAGTGGTTACGGCTCAGACGTTTGTCTTGCAATTGGTACCAGCTGGACAACTGATGGTAAGGAACTCCGTTACTGTATGCATATCGCAGACGAAGCAATGTATGCAGATAAAAAAGAATACTACAGACAGCATCCCAACATCGCTAGATAAACTTTCTCTTTAAAATAAAAAATCCCCTGTACGCCAACGACGCCAGGGGGTAGATGTAAACAAAATCAGAGGGGTCTCTAATTTTTCTTATTAATGTCATCCTGAACTTGTTTCAGGATCTATCCTACTAAACTCAAATAAATCTGATCAGCCAGACCAAAGCCCGCATTTTTAGTCATTGAATCTGCATACTCATCATAGAGCATGTCTTCGTAAGTCTGGCGGGCAAAGTCAGACTCACCGCTTTTATGTACTGTCTTTCTCATTTCAGAAAGCATCTGTTTTACAAAATAACTTTCCAGCTGCATTGATTTTTCATACAGCTCAGAAGTTCTATCAATATTTTTCTGCTGAACGTGGATATTAGCCTGATTAGCAGCGGCACCAGTCGGACGTGCATTCTTATCTGCTTCAGAAGTATAAGTTCCTGCAAAACCTGTTGTGTATTCACCGTTAAGGCGACCATTTTCAGCAATCTGACTTGAAGAAACAGTTCCACGTCCTTCATTCTGATTTTTGAAGCGTTCTACGAGTTCTGAAAATTTTGCAGTATCAGCAGACTGGCGTGCACTCTGCAATGCGCCCTGTCCACCTGTAATTCCGCTATATGTATTAGAAACTAATCCCACGTTCATTTTATTTCTCCCACATTACCCGTCATTGCGAGCAAATTACCCGTCATTGCGAGCGCAGCGAAGCAATCCATTTAATCAGATTGCTTCGTCGCTACGCTCCTCGCAATGACGCTATCTCTTTAGATTTACCGCTGTACTCAGCATTGTATCCGAAGTCTGGATAGCCTTACTGTTAAACTCATAAGCACGCTGTGCAACAATCATCTGAACCATTTCGTTTACAACCGAAACGTTCGACATTTCAAGGAACTTATGGCGAACATCACCAAATCCATCATAACCAGGGCGGCCGGCAATTGCTTCACCACTTGCTGCAGTTACTTTGAAAAGGTTGTCACCTTCAGCCTGAAGACCTACAGCATTAGGGAATCTGTAAAGCTCAAGCTGACCAACTTCTACAGGATCATTTTCTCCGTTGATTTTTACAGAAACAAGACCTGTCTGAGTTACGTTCAAAGTTGAAACATCGTATCCTTCAGGAAGAATGATTTCCGGGATTACTCTAAGACCGTTGTTTGTTACAAGCTGACCAGCTGAATCTACCTTGAAAGAACCGTCGCGGGTGTAAGCATAGCTTCCGTCATATTTCTGAACGCGGAAAAAACCTTCACCAACGATAGCCACATCAGTATCAACACCAGTGTTCTGGAGAGAGCCCTGACTCATAATTCTCTGAGTAGCTCCAACCTTAACACCAGTACCCTGCTGAATTCCAACCGGAGTAACAGTATCTTCAGTTGCAGGAGTTCCTGCGAGCTTAAGGTTCTGATAAACCAGGTCTTCAAACTCAACACGCTGCTGCTTGTAACCTGTAGTATTTACATTTGAAAGATTGTTCGAAATTGCATCAATATTTGACTGCTGACCGTTCATTCCGGTAGCTGCTGTCCAAAGTGATCTTACCATTTACTTACCCCCCTACTGCAGAACGGCAACCTTCTGCCAGAGTGTGCTCATCATAGAATCTTCAGACTGAATTGTTTTCTGATTAGCTTCGTAAGCACGGTTTACTTCAATCATCTGAACCATTTCATTTACAACATTTACATTGCTTGTTTCTGTATAGCCCTGAAGGAAGCGTGGACGCTCATTACCTTCTGCAATGTGAGCTGGGCCAGCAATGTCGTTTGTAGCATAAAAACTTTCGCCCATCTTTTTGAGGTAGCGCTCGTTATCAAAACGAACAACCTTAAAGCGGTCAATTTCTTCACCGTTTTCTTCGTGAGCGATAATTCCATCTTCATTTACATTGAACTTGTCATCATTAACATAGATATATCCTTTTTCACCAAGAACTGGATATCCGTCCTTAGTCTCAAGAATACCTTCTTTACCAATGAAGAAGTTTCCGTTGCGTGTATAGCGCTCTCCAAGCGGAGTATCGATTACATAAAAACCTTCTCCACTGAGAGCTGTATCTGTCTTTGTATTTGTGATTTTGAAAGAGCCCTGTGCGAAATCAATGTAGTTCTCATTTGTTTCTACACCAAGACCAAGCTTACCGATTACAGGTGCTGCATCTGCAGAACCTTCGGTTGTGTGATAAACACCGTCAAGATTTGTACGGCGGATCAGCAGTTCAGGAAAGCTCTTGCTTGCAACAACATCACGTTTGTAGCCAGTTGTGTCTACATTCGCAAGATTGTTGGCAATTGCATCAAGCCTGTTCTGCTGTGCATTCATACCAGAAGCTCCGGTATACCAGCCTCGAATCATTATTTAAATCCCCCTTTTAGAAGTTATTTACATCTACCTTTATCATCGGTTTTGTAAAAAAATTGTTTAGGGGGAAATTTGATTTACATCAACTTTCTTCTTATTAGTTTTGTGGATTATACTGCAGGACAATCACAGTAAGGTCGTCTTTTATTTCGCTGCCTTCTGTAAACTTGTAGAAGCGGTTGAGTACATAATCAAGCTTACTCTTTGCACTTCCAATTCCAGCATCTTCCAAAGCTGCAGCTACGCGTTCTTCTGTAAACTGCTCTCCGTTTTTATTTACAGACTCATTAAGACAGTCTGTGTACATAATAATACTGTCGCCCTTCTGCATCTTAAACTTAACTGCGCGGAATTCCTGCTTAATATCTCCAAAACCAATAATTCCGTTTTTCTCACTGGTTTCTTTTGGTTCAACCGGATAACATCTTCCATTTTTAGCTGTACGGATAAATACCTTAGGATGTCCCGCATTAATCAATTCAACCTGATTTCCTTCAATGCGTAAAAGAACTCCGGTAAGATAGTTTTCAATATCACCCTTATCTTCTGTAATCTGTCTGTCAATTTCAGAAACAACTCTTGAGAACGGAAGATTTGCACATTCGCGGAATTTTCTGTCAATTACAGTCTTTGCAAGCATAGTTACAAGACCAGAAGCAATTCCATGTCCTGAAACATCAAAAAGACCAACACCCTGCAAATCAGTTCCGTTATGGAAGAAGTCATAAAAATCACCAGAAACACCGGCTGCAGGCTTAAACTTGTAAACAAGGTCCCAGTTCTTAAAGTTTGGAAGAGATGGATTAAAGAAGCTGTTCTGAACATTTGCCGCAAGTTTAAGATCACGGTCTGCCTTTTTCTTTGCTTCGGTAAGCTGATTATTTGTAAGCTCAAGCTGGCTGTTAGCTTCTGAAAGCTTTGAGTTAGACAGAGAAAGTTCTCTTGTACGTGCTTCAACCTTATTCTCAAGAGTTCTGTTTAATTCTTCTACCTGGCGTCTTGATTTTACAAAGCGGTTTGCAAGAATAAAAAGCAAACTTACAATTACAAGCTGCCAGCCGATAGAAGTGATATACGGGAAGCTGTATTTCTTTAAGATATTATGAACTATGATATCAATAAGGAAGGTTCCCAGAAGTGGTGAGAAACCAAAAAGCAGAGTAACAGCATCCTTTTCCTTTTTTACAAGAGCTCTGATGATTATACAAATCAGATAAATCATAGGTGGAATGAGCATCATAAATATCCAGCGCATAGCACGCAAAACTCTGTAATCTGGAGCAAAAAGAACAACTACCACCGGAATAATCAAAAATCCAAGTCTGATATATTTAACGCCCTTCTTTTCTGATGAATGAACAAAGCTGATGATAAAGGAAATAACCATATAGCAGATAAAGAAAGGCATTGAGTTAGAGAAAATCTTCTGGAAAACAAGGAAAGAAACATGTGTTCCAAAAGCAAACGAAAGCTCACCGTAGAAAAATACAGAAAGATAGAGAGCTGAAAGAAGATTGATAAGAGCAAACATCAGATTTTCTTTTTCATTACGGTTCTTAAAATAAAGCATAAGATGATAGCAGGCAATTACAACCATGATGAAGGCAAAAATCAGATTGATTTTGCTGTTCCAGAATGCCTCACGGGAAGCAGCCTTACGTGCAACTGGAATTGTGCTGATAAAAGGATTAGAAACAATTGAACCTTCTGCATCAACCCAGATTTTAACGAGAATCTCGTTGCTGCCACTGTTCAAAATAGCTTCTGGAATTGTATAAAAACGTGCTGTATTCCATGCACTGAATTCATTTGGAGGACAAGTTCCCTCACCACCAATGAACGCTCCGTTTACATAAGTTTCATCTGCAATTGAAATACGGCCAAGGTAAACACCAAGATTCTGATTTTTAAGACCTTCTGGAATTGTAAAAGTCTTTTTTAGCCAGATAAAACCATACTGTTCTGGTACAAGAGTCTCAAGGTTACCAAGAATTGAATTGTCGAAAGCTACATAATCTTCCGGCTTTGCGTTTTCATCCAGTGTATAAGTCCAGCCGGTTGTAAGATCGATTTTTGCATCTGTGTTTGAAGTCTTACATGAAGAAAAGAAAAGTGTTGAAACAAGAACAAGCATAAAACTCACTGTAAGACATTTGATTCTTAATAATTCTGATTTCATAAAAACCTCTGTTTTGTTAAGTGATAGTAATGCAATATCTATGATAGTTATACTATCATTAGTATAACATACAGTTATATCATAAGTAAATAGTTCATTTATAAAAAGTTTATTATGAAGGAATTCAATAGAAATAATTTGCAAATACAGATTTTCAGACTTATAATTTATTTTATAGCATAAATAATATTGCAAAATTGCATCATCACAAGGAGTTTTTCTATGGCAAACACAGAACCAAGAGTTCTTTCTATCATTCTGGGCGGTGGTAAGGGAACAAGACTTTACCCACTTACAAAGGAACGCTCAAAACCTGCTGTTTCATTCGGCGGAAAATACAGAATTGTTGATATTCCTATTTCAAACTGTATCAACTCAGGTTATAAAAAGATTTATCTTTTGACTCAGTTCAACTCTGCTTCACTTCACCTTCACATCTCAAACTCTTATAATTTTGACCGTTTCTCTGGCGGATTCGTAGAAATTCTTGCTGCAGAACAGACTCTTGAGCATTCAGGATGGTATGAAGGAACTGCAGATGCCGTTCGTAAGAACTTCATTCACTTTAAGACACAGAAACCAACACACTATATCATTCTTTCTGGTGACCAGCTTTACAAGATGGATCTCCGCGCATTTATGGACGCACACATCAAATCAGGCGCTGAAATCACAATTGCAACTACAGCTGTAAACCGCCACGACGCCTCTGGCTTCGGTATCATGCAGATTGATGACCAGAATCATGTAAAAGCTTTTATGGAAAAGCCAAAGCCAGATCTGAACATTGACGACTGGAAGATTCCTGCAGAAGCACGCGGAAGCCTTCCTCCAGAGAAAGAATACCTTGCTTCAATGGGTATTTACATCTTCAATGCTGACACAATGGAAGAAATGCTCGGCGGCGAAAATGAAAAATACACAGACTTTGGTAAAGAAATTCTGCCGCTTGCCATCGGTAAGAAAAAGATTAATTCTTATGTATTTGACGGATACTGGGAAGACATCGGAACTATCCGCAGCTTCTATGATGCAAACATTGCACTTTGTGAACCATATCCAACTTTCGACTTCTTTGGACAGACACAGCCAATTTATACACACATGCGTAACCTGCCACCTTCAAAAATCAACAAGGCTGACATTACCGCATCACTTATTTCTGAAGGATGTATCATTACAGATGCAAAATTCAACAAATCTGTTGTCGGTGTACGCTCAATCATCAATGAAGGAACCGAATTTAACGGCGTAATCATGATGGGTGCCGACTATTACGACACAGAAGAAGAAAAGGCTGAAAACGAAAAAGCCGGTAAACCAAGTACTGGAATCGGTAAAAACTGTAAAATTGCAAACGCAATCATCGATAAGAACGCAAGAATCGGTGATAACTGTAAAATCGGCGTAAGCGGAAAGAAGTACGAAGACGGCGATCACGGCAGCTTCTACAGTGCAGACGGCATTATTGTTATCCGTAAGGGTGCAGTTATTTCTTCTGGCACAGAAATCTAAAACAGCCGCAAGGCGCGCGAGGAATTATGACTGATATGTACGACAAGCTGGGCGAAATGCTCAACGAAGCACTTGAATCAGGCGAAATTCCTCAAGAAACAATAAAAACAGACCCCGAACCGAAGGTTAAGTGCTCACAAAGAGAGCATACAGAAAACGCCTCAGATTCGGGGCCTGATTCTTTTAAAAGCAGTTTTGACAAGCTCAATCACCGTATTTTTAAGAAAAAGAAGCAGATTCCTACCGGAGAAGTAATAAAACTGCATAAATATACATATAATATGCAATTTCCACTACAAATTCAAAATGCACTAGCCACACTAGATATAGTGTACCCGTTTACACAAAAAGATATTACAACTGCATATCATAAAAAGCTTAAAGAAGTACATCCTGATACACAAAATACTATACAATATTCTCATGGTGTACAAAATATTAGACAAATAAGTGTTGATGATATACTGAATTCATATAAAATTTTATGTGATTTCTTTGGTATAAAGTAGAATGTATAGTAAAATATTTTAAACATTACCTATTGTATAAAATATTATACATATAGTTTCTGTATACATATTTATACAGTCGGCAAGCACAGCTTGCCTCTGAGCCATTTTTTCGATGAACCTAAAGCAACCCTATTGGCTTGCTTTTTAACGGTTCTTCGATTATAGGCTTATTCAATATTTAACTCTTCCAATTTTCTATGTAAAGTCTTACGGCCAATTCCAAGAATGTCGGCTGTTTTAGATTTGTTTCCTTTGTTAGCTGCAAGGTTTTCCTGGATGATGATCTTCTCTGCTTCGTCCATTGTTATGCCAATAGGAATTGAAATTACCTTTTCTTCGCCTTGAGCTCTGAGAGCTCTTGGTAAATCTTCCATTTTAATTTCATCACCTGTGCACATTACAACTGCACTCTCAACAGCATTCTTAAGTTCACGGATATTTCCAGGCCAGCTGTATTTTATCATTGCAGATTTTGAAGTCTTATCGAAGCCTTTTATATTTTTCTTATTTTCAATATTGAATTCGCGCAAGAAAGCATGCATCAAAAGAGGTATGTCATCCATGCGCTCACGCAGACTTGGCATCTCAATTCGCACTACATTCAGACGATAAAATAAATCCTCTCTGAAGCGGCCGGCCTTAACTTCATCTTCAAGATTTCTGTTTGTTGCTGCAACAACACGAACATCAACTTCAATAGATTTTTCACCGCCAACTCTTTCAAACTTATGTTCTTGAAGTACACGTAAAAGTTTAACCTGAGTTGCAAGATTGACTTCTCCAATTTCATCAAGGAAAAGAGTGCCTCCATCGGCAAGTTCAAAACGACCTTTGTGAATTGACTCTGCTCCAGTAAAGGCGCCTTTCTCATATCCAAAAAGTTCACTCTCAATTAAGGTCTCAGAAAGGGCTGCACAATGAACAACAATAAAAGGCTTGTCTGCTCTGTCCGATTGTTCATGAACAGCTTTTGCAACGAGCTCTTTACCGACACCACTCTCGCCTGTAATCAGTACACTCGCTCTAGCCGGAGCTGCTTTTGAAATCATCTGGCGGACTCTGTTCAAGGAGTCGCTCTTTCCGATCATCTCATCTGGACTTTCAGATTTTAAAAGTTTTTCTTTAAGTTCACGATTCTGCTCTGCAAGAATTTTTCCCTGAAGTGCATTTTTTACAATTTTATTTAAGTGGTCCAGGTCAAGTGGCTTAGTCAAAAAATCAAATGCACCGGCCTTCAAAGCTGCAGTTGCATCATCAATACTACCATGACCGGTCAGAACAATAATCGGTATTCCCGGGTAGTCAGTAGTCACTTTCTGCACTACTTCACTGCCGCTGATTCCATCCATTCGAAGATCTGTAATCACAAGATCAATTCCGCCCTGTGCAATTAGCTCAAGACCTTCAGCACCATTGGCAGCCTGCTTTACCTCATAACCTTCCAGTTCAAAATTGTCAGCAAGTCCATTACGAATATTTTCTTCATCATCGATAGTTAAAATAGTCAAAGTGATTTCCTCCTAGCGGCTTTCAGAAGTTAATAGTTTTGTATCTTTCTGCGGGATTGGGAAGGTAATTGTAAAGGCAGTTCCCTCGCCTTCTTTTGAATCAACAATTATTTCACCAGAAAATTCTTTAATAATTTTATACACCATTGTCATTCCAAGCCCCGTACCGTTGGCCTTTGTTGTATAATAAGGTTCAAAGATTTTTGCAAGAGTTTCTTCAGACATTCCACAACCGTTATCAGCAATTGTGATGATGAATTTATTTTCCCGAACAGAATTGGAAATACAAAATTTTGCACCTATTCTGTCACCGATATATTTTGATTTTATTGCAGCCAGAGAATTCTGCGAAATGTTCATTATTACATCACGGAAAAGTTTTTCATCAAGGAGGATTCGTTTTCCGCTTTCAGATGATTTGAAAATTACTTCAATTCCTTCTCTGTTAAATTCCGGCTTAAAGAAAGAAACAAGATTTTCTACTAATTTATCAGGTTCCTTAAGCTGCAGCTGTGCCTTAACAGGACGTACAGCCAGAAGAAAATCCATAACCAGTTTGTTCAAATGATCGATTTCTTCATTTACTATATCAATATGATCTTCAACAAATTTTGGAGCCGGAAGTTTATCATCATTTTCACGGGCCTTAGCAAGAGCTTTTTGAATCAGCTGTATATGAATACTTATTGCACCAAGAGGATTTTTTATTTCATGGGCCATACCTGCTGCAAGATTTGTAAGGTTTGCAAGATTTTCCATTCGGTGAAGAAGAATATCCTGATTTTTCTTTTCAGTTATATCGCGGACAAGAATAACCTTTCCGTTTAATTCTCCTTCAGTTATAAGCGGTGAAATTGTAACTGTAAGAAATCGTACAGAACCTCCAGAAGTTACTGTTGAAAAATCTTCTGAACAGTTGGTAGTATTTTTTTCCATACAATTTCGAAGGAAATTTGAGACATCTTCATCTTCAACATATTCCCAGATTGCATTTTCCGTTCCAAGAATATCTTCAAGTCTTTCAGAAAAAGGAAGCCAGCTTTCTGCAATTGTGTTATATCGAAGCAGTCTGTAATCATCATCAATAATTAAAAGACCTGTTGATAGGGATTCCAGAACAGAGAAAAGGTTTTCATTCTCATCAACTACATCTTCAAGAAGAGAAAGCACTTGTTCTTTCGAAAGTTTTTCGGCTTTCTGCTTAACTCGTTTTACATAGCTGCGCAAAATATACCTCCAAACTGATTATTCAACGCAAACATATCTCTTAAAAGTATTTCCAATGCTGAGGCAGGTGATTGATTAAATAAAGTAATATTATCGCTGCAGTTTCGCAGTAATTCCATTGCTTTTGCAGCTGCTTCACTACCAGCCTGAGTTTTCAACATAGGACGCATAAAATTTGCAATATTGAGAAGGAATAGTCTGAGTTCAATTCTTGGATAGAACTTTTCACACTTTTTTACAATTTCTTCTATGTTGCAGATCTGTCGGCTTGAAACCGAATTATAAAATATTCTTGCCTGTGCTTTTATTTCAGATGGAGTAACTGGAAGATAAGTAAGAAGATAATCATGAAGATTTCCCTTAAAATCATCATTATGGAAAACCCTCTCTATAACTTCCAGCTGCTGTTCTTCTGTACGTTCCAGGAAATTATAGGTTCTTACACGCGAAAGAATTGTCTGCATAATAGCATTTCTTTTTGAAGTAAGAAGAATGAAAACAACATCCTCTGGCGGTTCTTCCAGGATTTTGAGCAGAGCATTTCGTACACTGGTCTGCATTCTGTCTGCATTTTCTATAATAACAGTTTTACGGCCTTCTTCAGATTTTATATGAGCCCAGCCTTCCATGTTTCGAACCTGATTTATTGGAATCGAATCATACAGATATTCATCTTCGAGCTTCATACACTGCTTTGTAATTTCTTCGCATAACTTTTTAACATTACTAACGTCCGGTAGTTCACGAGGAAAATCAAGCTGTTCAAGGCTTTCGTTAATTTCTTCTATAAGGCTTCCGATTTTATTAAGATTTGTATCCCCTTCCCAAAGAATACCATTAAAACGGAGCGTCAGTTTTCTTACACTTCTTAAAAACAGATATCTGGCAGCATCAATATATTTTGCATTTATAAAATGAGCTTCCATAAAAGTTTTAGCAGCTGCTGAGATCTCCAGAGAACAGTCTCTAGGTCCCATAACCATAAGATTTGAGCATACAAGAGCCTTATGCTGCAAGCAGGATGGACAGGTACACATCCATTTTCCCTGAGGAGCCTCATGACAGGAAAGAATACGGGCTGTCTCAAGTGCAGCAGTGAGTTTTCCGCTGGCTTCCGGACCTGCAAATAAAATTGCACCAGGGAGTCTGTTATGTTTTATATCAGCTGCAAGAAGTTTTCCCGCATCCTGATTAACTAGATTTTCAAACATGAGTTCCTATCTCCTCTTTAGAAGACATAAACAGGCTGGATACGATATTAAAATAAAAGCTTCCATCAAAAATCTTATCTGCATCAAAAAAAGGCTGCGCATTAAACAAAAATATAATAAGTCCAACAACTGCAGCCCCTTCAACCATTCCAAAAATTAATCCCAGAGTACGATCGAGGCTTTTTAATATACTCCACTGAAATACCTTAGATATAATCATCTGTATAAGCTTAATTACTAAGAAAGTAACAACAAAAACTAAAAGGAATGCGATTATATTTGCTGCAAACTGAACTTTGATATCCTTAAGTAAACCTGTTGCTATATCTTTATAAAATATATAGCCTAATATGATTCCTGCTATAAAAGCAATTTTTCCAAAGACATTATCAATAAAACCTTTAATAACTCCAGAAATCGCAAATATAAGAATTATTATACTGAAAATCCAGTCAATAACAGTAAAGCTCATTTTTCCTCTCCTATTTTATCAAAAAGAATCTTTGCAATTTTATTTGCAGGGATTTCTCCTTCTGTCAGCTTTTTTAAGGCTTCTGAATATACAATTCTGTTTTCTTTTTCAATCATTTTTGAAAGAGATTCTTTTAGATGTTCAGAATCAGCCTGCTGCCCCAGAAGCACTTCTGCTGCTCCATGAGATTTAAAGAATTCTGCATTATCAACCTGATCACCTCTTGTACCATTACCACAAAGAGGAACGAGAACCATCGGTTTATGTAATACAGCAGCTTCCCATATTGAGTTTGCCCCTGCCCTGCTTAAAATAACATCTGCACAGGAAACAACATCCGGCATTTCCTTATAAATAAAATTATATGGTTTATATGAATCGCCATATTTTTCAGAAAGAACTGCAGAACGATTGTCATCTGAATTTAATAATCCAGTCTGATGAACTACAACAAAGTTTTCAGTTAGAAAATCAATATTATCGTATACCAGTTCATTTATTTGACGTGCTCCTGAACTGCCTCCAAGCACAAGAAGAACAGGCTTTGATGTTTCTTTTATTCCCAGGAATTCGAGACCTTTTTGGGGATTGGTATTGTAAAAAACAGGACGAATTGGATTACCAGTAACAACAACTCTTTTCTGCTCAGCTACAGACAGTCTTGCTTTTGTTTCATCATAGGAAACGAACATACAGTCTGCAGACTTAAAATTCAATCTGTTTGCAAGGCCTAAAGTAAAATCGCATTCATGAGTATAAACAGGGATATGAAGCAATCTTGCAGCAAGACATGGTGGAACACTTACAAAACCACCTTTAGAAAAAAGCACAGCTGGTTTGTTTTTTCTAAGTATATGATAAGCTGCAAAAAATCCACCTGCAATTCTGAATAAATCAGAAAAGTTCTTTAAAGAAAAATATCTTCTGAGTTTTCCAGAAGGAATGCCATAAAACTTATCAACAGTTTTATTACCATCAGGACCAGTTGCTTTATCAACAATGTTTTTATCCATTCCTTTTGAACAGCCAATCCAGTTAATTGATATATTGTGATTATTTGATTTCGAAATAGCTTTTAATTCATCTGCAACAGCAAGTCCAGGATAAATATGACCTCCTGTACCACCGCCAGTAAAAAAAACAAGATTTTTATTTAATTTCATAGTGTGTCATTTTAACACAGTATTTGCATTTTTTAAAGTCTGTAATTTGAAATTCATTTAATAATTTTTTTTAAAATTTGCCTTATCAGCTATTGACACAAATGAGCATTTTCTATATATTAAGATACATCAACTGAACGCCGCAGTAGCTCAGTTGGTAGAGCGCCGGACTGAAAATCCGTATGTCGTTGGTTCGATTCCAACCTGTGGCACTTGGCTTCTAACTCTTGTTAGAAGCCATTTTTTTTGCCTAAATCCTTATGTTATAAGGATTTGCGACATATAGCAAATTAAAACTATGGATTTATTCCTACCTTCTTTGCAGAATTAAGGACGAATAAAAACCGGTTTTTGGACACCTTGATGGCCTATAGTGCAAAAACGGTGCATTTTTAATGCAAAAAGAATGCATTGTTTTGTATTGGCAGTTTATGGTGTCTTGGACAGGAGTTTTTATGAGACCTTATTATCTTAGACTCAACGCTAATGGTTATTACGTCGTTTCTTTTACCAATAAGGAAACTGGAACCAGAACTAATTACAAGAGCACTCATACCAAAAACTATGATGAAGCCCTGCAACTTGCGATGACCTGGTATACGAGCGGTGCTCCTGCCAAGCAAAAACGAAAACCTGATTATGATTCTGCCTTTGATTTTGAAAACCTCTTGAATCGTCTGACTTTTGACGAAGCTAAAACTCTTTATGAAAAGCTTTGCGCAAAGTTTAGATTTGAAGGTGCTTCTGTTCAGACTGTTGCTCCTACTCCGGTAGTAGAAGCTGCTCCTGTTGTTGAAGAACCAGCTCCGAAGAAAAAGGTTGTTGTGGTTCATAAGAAAAACGCCCTTGCTGATTCTGGACTGTTGCCGGAAGATGTTGCTCAGAAAGTTTATGAGCCTTTGAATCCTGACTGCACGATTAAGCTTTGTGAATTCCTACGCAACTTCTGGACTCCTGAAAAGTCTGAATATATTCAGAATAAACGTGCGCATAAAAAGTCTATTGGCGATTACCACTGTAAAGAAATGCGCGGTATGGTGGACCGTTACTGGCTGCCGTTCTTTGGCGAAGAGTTTACTGTTGGTGAACTTTCGGAACAGTACCTTGAAGACTTTCTGCAGGAGCTTGCAAACTTCCGAGGCCTTAAAGGTGCGACTATAAACCATGCCCGCACTTGTGGAGCGACTGGATTAAAGTGGCTCAAGAATAAAGGTGTTATACGTTCTAACCCGATGGCGAATGTTGAGGCCTTTTCTAAGAGCGATGCGACTGCCCGCGGTATTCCAAGCGAGAAAGAAATTAAGCAACTCTACGAGCTTGATTGGGATAACGAGGTTATGTACCTGGCATTTAATTTGTCTGCCTTTAGCGGCTTGAGACCTGGAGAGATTTCGGGCTTACAGGTTCGCGATATTGATTTTGATAATGACTTGATTACTATCCGCCACAGCTGGCACCGCACGGGATTTTTGAAGAGTACTAAAACTAACCTGATTCGCAAAGTTCCGGTTGCTCATAATATTATTATAAGACTCCTTGCACAGGCGCAACGTTGTCCGAATGCGAATGACGAAAGCTTTGTGTTCTGGTCGAAAGCAAATGATTATAATCCGTTCCTGCCTCAGTACTATGATGACGGATTCTTTGACGCTCTGCACAAAATTGGAGTTAGCGAAGAAGAACGAAAAGAACGCAATATAGATTTCTACAGTTTGCGACATTTCTGTGCGACCTACCTTGCTAACATGACTGACATGAGAAACGTTCAGGCAATCCTTGGTCATACAACTCCTGCGATGACTAAACACTATGCTGATCATATGACTGACGAGCACTTTAATTCTATTCGTGAAATATTTGAACTTAGCCGTATGAATATACTTGCGGCTTAAATAATATTAGATACTTACACAATGAGAGCCCTTGCACCATGCAGGGGCTTTTTCATTTAACACAAAAAACTTTCCGAAATTGTCACCTTTCTGTATGAAGTCGGATAGTTTTTGACATGGAGTAAGAAACTTTTTATCTAGTTGCTGTCATTTAAGAGGCTTTATTATTTTCTCAAGTTTAAGTTTTGAGAGCAGATGAAGAAAGCCCAGATTCTTCCTACTGCCCGAAGGAAAAAGTATGAAGGATGAAGACTTGCTGTTGAACAGGAAGACTAACTTTCCTGAGATTATGTGTATTGCTGAGGCTGCAGCCTATCTGACTATAAGCAAATACTTTTTGTACACGCTTGTGAAAGGTGGCTTTGTTCCTTATGCAAAGATTGGTAAGCGGATTGTTTTCCGCCAGAAGGACTTGTTTGACTGGATTGGTAATAATGTGGTCCAGCCTGTACATTCGATGGATGACGAGGTGGAAGATGATTTTGAAAAATGATGTTGATGTGCTGGATAAGATTCAGGAGCTTTTTTCTGACTGTCTGCGTAATAGAGAGTTTGGAGAGTTCACCGTTTCTTTGACTATGAACCATGGGCGGCCTGTGAGGTTGCAGAAATCTGAAAGAGAAAATCTTGTTCGGTATGAACAGGAAAAGATTCTGATTCAAAAATAGAATCTGATATTTGCCTTGAGGCAGGAGGAAAAGTTTTTGGGAGGACAAGTTGCTGACATACCAACCGGCAATCTTGGTGAACAGGCAGAACCTAAATGCTGGGAGACTCGTTTAGAAGCCGAGAGTCCGAAAGCATTTAAGGCTTTCTGCATGTTCAGGAATATGGGCTACAAGCGCAGCATTAAAGCCTGCCTTGAGCTTCACGAAATAGATCCGAAAAAGTATGGCTCGTGGGCACGTTATGCAAGACTGTTCAACTGGAATGAAAGAGCTGCCCTATACGATGAGTATGTGGCAA
>JAEEGJ010017070.1_pt1 | contig 16512 bp, 3 predicted proteins | sample 8958761 | NCBI WGS metagenome assembly JAEEGJ01 (sample SAMN16246546, study PRJNA631951) | gut metagenome | biome: gut microbiome; feature: rumen; material: RS-attached | host: Bos | place: Iran: Karaj | collected 2018-10
TTTAACGCCGTGGCGTTTATGTTCCTTGGAATGGCGAAGGATTTGTTGGAAAACTATGAGAATCTCTAGCAGGTTTTAGAAGGCATGTCATCCCAACGCTGGCAAGTGTGCGAGCATGGGATCTATGACTTCTAAAACCGTCAAAAGAAAAATCCTGTCCCTCACAGATTCCCGCAGCGCACATACCTCTGCTGGAATGACATGAGAGACAGGATTTTTCAATACAGGAAGTCTGCCGCAGTAAAGCTTCCAAAATCCCCATCCAAACCCAACTCTGCTTTGGCTTCATCGGAAAGCATGTCAATGCTCCAGACGGGGTCGAAGGTAAGCTCCACATCGACATTTTTCACGCCCATGATGGCCTGCACACGCTGTTTTACCTCGGCGGGAAGTACCTCGGCTACGGGGCAATTGGGTGCTGTCACCGTCATCACAATCTTCACGTTGCCCTCTTCATCGACTTCCACACCATAAATCAGATGCAATGTCCAAATGTCGACTGGGATTTCTGGGTCATAGATGGTCTTCAGGACTGAAATCACGGTCTCTTTCAAGGTATTCTCTTCCTGTGTCATGCTTGTCCCTCCTTCAATTTAAAAGCCTCTGCATAAAGCAGCATCTGTTTCAGCATAGCCAAGAGACCATTGGAACGGGTGGCAGACAAATGCTCCTTCAAACCGATTTCGTCCAAAAACGAAAGGTCGGCGGCAAGGATGTCCTCTGGCGTTTGACCCGAGAACACCTTTATTAAAAGATTGACGATGCCTTTGGTGATAACCGCATCGCTGTCGGCGCTGTAGTACACTTTGCCGTCCTTCAGTTCGGCATTAAGCCACACACGCGACTGGCAGCCATTGATGAGATGTGCCTCGTCGCGGTATTTGTCATCAATGATGGGACATTCCTTTCCCATCTCTATCAGCATGGCGTAGCGGTCCATCCAGTCGTCGAACATGGAGAAATCCTCTACGATGCTGTCTTGTATTTCCTTGATTGTCATAATATCCGTATTCTGTTTTGCGGTTTTTATGTCGTCAAAAATCGTACCGCAAAAATACAAAAAAGAAAGGCAACCCAAACGGATTGCCTTTCCAATTTTTGTCGGTCGGTTATAGAGACGCAAATTCGCGTCTCTACATCAACCGATTGTCATTTACTGCATGACAGTAACGCGCTTGACGGTCACACCTTCCTCAGTGTAGACACGCACCATGTACATGCCAGCGTTGAACTGACCCATGTTCAAGGTGTAGTTGTCGGCATTGAGTTCGGTGTCGAAGACCACCTGGCCAAGGATGCTCACCACAGTGATGCGGCTCATGCCGTTGGCTTCGATGGTAACGATGCCCTTAGTCGGGTTCGGGTAGAGAGCAACGTTGTCGCTGTTCTCGTTCATACCCGTGGTCAGGACGCTCACATAGTTCACATCCGGATTATCACCCGAAACGGCAGGCAATGACTCGCAATCGCCATAGTCGGCAGTGACCTGGTAGTAGTAAGTACCAGCAGCCTCAGGCGTGTCGATGTACTCGTAGTAGGTCTGGCCAGCAACAGCGGCAACCTCACCGATCATGGTGTAATTGTTGTTGTCGGTCGAACGATACACATTGTACTTCACGATACCGTCGCGGTTCTTGGCACCATTGGTCAGCTCGAGGTCGTCGACATCGAGATAGAACATGTCGGTGCAGTTGAAGTGACGGATGGCGATGTAACGACCTTCACCGGCATAGTCACCCAAGTTAACAGTGTACTGATACCAGTTGCCTTGAGCGCGGCCGCTGCGGCTTGAGCCACCAGCCTTGCCTTCGCCCTTGGCAGTCATCGTCCACTCCTGAATCATACCGAAGTTGACACCGTCGTCGGAGATGGCCACACCGAAGTGTTCTGCAGCATAGCTGGCATCCTGAGCGCAAGCCCAGAAGCTGAAGCTGGAGCCTTCGCAGAGGGTCACAGCAGGTGAAATCAGGTAGTTGTCGGGTTGGATTGGGCCGTAGTTGTTGTCATAGCTCTGCGAAATCACGCAGTCGCTCGAACCGTTGTGGCCATAGCCAGTACCCATCGAGGTGCTGGCAAGATGCCAACCATAACCGCTCGGGCTACCACCGTCGATAGTCGTCCAACCAGCAGGCATGCCGCTTTCGAAGTCAACAGTGAACTCGTCGCCTTCGCAGCCACCAGGACCTGGGCCAGGATTCTCATCGCCCCACCAGATCTTGACTTGGTCGGTTTCGTTCAGAGCCTCACCGTAGATCGGAGCGCCAGGAGCGCAGACATCGCCACCGTCTTGGCAGACCGGGCAGCCCATGGACCAACCATAGTTGTGATCAGGAAGAACCATCTCACCAGGATAGATCGGACGGACGCAATACTCGTGCTGACCGAACTCATCAATGTCAGTGTACTCACGATCATCCGGACCAGCAAAGGCGAGGTATTCGCCGTCTTGCGTGATCAAGAAGCCGATGAGGTCAACATTGGGCTGAGGAACGATACCGCAGTCGGTAGTGCCGCTACCGCCAACCTTGCTGAAGTTGATGTTGCAAGCCTGGTTCGAGTAGTTGGTGATGATGAGGATGTAGTACTCACCAGTCTGAGCGCTGGCAGGAATCATGCAGTGCTCGGTGGGCTGTGCGGAGTAGCTGCAGCTCACGACCTTGTCTGAAGTCAAGCCATTCGGGCAAGGTGAAGTCGGGTCATTAAACGGACCCCAGCAGCAGAAGTCGATGTCAACGCTCGGCGTGCTGTACATGTAAATGTCCATATCACCAGGATCAGCCATCTTCATGTAATACCAAGCTGGGTTAGGCGTGGTGTACAGGCAGTCATAGTCAGGACCAGGTTCACCGCTACCAGCATTGACGCCAGCCGGGAACTCGTACATACCTTCGTCGGTGCAGAACGGATAAGCATCAGCGCAATGTGAGTTGTCACGTGCCTTGGCGTAGATGTCCATCATCATCGAGTTGACGATGTTCATCGGCAGAGCGTTCTTGTACTCGCGGGCGGCATCAGCAGCCTGATACTTGTCCATGCGAGCGAAGCTGCTCATGGTCTGATCGATGAAGTCGACGAAGCTTTCCTTCAGACTGATATTGTCATCGGTGCTCACGATGAACATACCGCTCTCCTCGCTGTTGACCACCGTGAAGCGGCTGTCATTGACGAGGTTGTAGAGGAAGTACACGCGGGCGTCGAAGTTGGCGACATCAGCAATGTTGAACTCAAGCATGCCTTCGTTCAACATGGCGAAGCTCACGTTCTCAGTGATGGTTCTAATGCGAGGACCATTGCCAGAGATGGCAAGCGTACCGCTGTTGCTGGAGTTACCCTTGTAGCTGAGGAGCTGAGGCTCGCCCTTAGCACCAGAAGCAACGTAGGCACGCAGCATCCAGGTGTAAGGCAGACCAGCATCGTTGTAGATGTCCATCCAATCAACACCATCCATGCTGACCCAACGACCATTGGCATCGCCAGTGTTGTCGCAGCAGGAAGCCACATACTGACCGTTGTCATTGTTCATCACGATCCAGAGGTTCTGGCTAGGATCGATAGTGACAGGTGAGGCAAACTCCCATTCAACGAAGTCAGCGCTGCCAGTGCAGCTGTAGGCTTGCTGACCGAGCAAAGTAGCGGGAGCGGTAGTGCCGCCTTGGTAAACCAGGATGTTACCAGTATGAGCAGAGTAGTCGTACATGCTCACCTTGGTCACCATGTTGCCAGTGTAGCTGCCAGCAGGGAACATTACACCCCAGTAGAAGGAGCCACCAGATGTCAAACCGATTGCATCGACATTGACGCCGTTGTCATAGTAGTACCATTCGCCGACACCAGGTTGCGGGCCAGGACCAGGAGTACCACCACCATAGGGGTTGTAACCGTTTTCGAACACCCACTGGATGTGGTTACCTTGAGCGTTGACGTCGACAGTGACTTCATCGACAGGTCCCCAGTGATCGCAAGGTTCATACTCCCATTCAACAGGCGTGCTCCAAGCGCTCATACCCGTGCTGTACACGCAAGCGACCTTGCAGAGGTAGTGCTCGCCCTCGACGAGAGGAGCGTTGTAAGGCTCGTCGGTAGACAGCTGGCAGAACGGATGTACAGTGTTGTGGTTGAAGATCGGCACACCATCGATGCTGGTGCACATCACCTTATAGTACTCAAGGTGACGGTCGCCGTCCTTGGCACCGCTAGTCAGTTCAATGTCGTCCAAGCACATGATGTACTGGTCATAGCAGTTGAAGTGACGGAAGGCAATGTACTTCTGGCCAGCGTAGGCGCTCAGGTCAACAGTGTAGTTGTACCAGTTGCCCAGTCTCAAGCCTTCGCCGTCGCGTGAAGCAGCACCGCCCATCAAACCAGCCTTCTTACCCGTCAGCGTCCACTCCTGAACCATAGTCCAGTCGCTCGTGCCGTTGTCGGACACGCAAACGCCGAAGTGGTCGGCAGGATAGCTAGCGTCGGTAGCGGCCACCCAGAAGCTGAGTTGCGAACCGGAAGCGAGGGTCACCTGAGGCGAAACGAGGTATTCGTCAGGATTCAAGGCACCCACACCGTTGATGTAGGAACCACTGCAGATAGCGTTCGTGCCACTGTGGTACCAGTCAAGCGTCAAGCTTGCATAGTAAGTCCAAGTGCTCGGGATAGCGCTGGTCAAGCACCAGGTGTAGCCATCGTTATTGGCATCGATGACATTCCAGCCTTCAGGCATACCGCCTTCGAAGTCAACGTCGAAGGTGCTTGCATTGCCGCCAGGACCAGGATTCGGGTTGATGGACTCGCCGTCCCACATGGCCCAACCTGTACGTGAAACGTAAACGTCACCCACACCATAGAGGATTTCGGTCATCACATAGCGGAGGTGCATTTCATTCACAAGGTTGTTCGGGTAGTCAATGAAGTTGACGCTATCCTCGATAGGTTCGTAACCTTCCATTTCGACGGTCACCTTGTAAGCACCACGGCGGAAGCTGTCGAAGGCATAGTAGCCAGTCTCATCCAGAGTGATAGGAGCAATCGGGTAAGCCTGTTGCTCAGCCTCATTGTAGTTAGTGAAGGTCACAACGGCACCCTCTGGGCTGTCGGCGCTGTTAAGCAGCACGGTGACATCAGCAGCAGCAAGGTACATATCCTTGTCGAGGCAGTTAGACCAAACGATTTCGCTCTCGCGAGGCAGCTGGATCGAGTTGTTGCTATTACCGCCGCCGCCACCGCCGCCACCGTTACCAGTGGTGATAGTGATGTCGTCAACATTAAGGATGAACTGGTCGGTGCAGTTGAAGTGACGGATGGCCACATAACCCATACCGCTGTAGGCACTCAGGTCAACAGTGTACTGATACCAGTTGCCTTGGACACGGTTGTTGCCTTCACGGCCGAAGCTACGCACACCGCCTTCGCCTCCCTTGGCAGTCAGTGTCCACTCTTGGAGGGTGGTGAATGCCGAAGCGCTGGTGTTGCTTGTGGTGCTCACTGCCACACCGAAGTGCTCAGCAGCATAGCTGGCATCCTGGGCGCAGGCATAGAAGGTAATGCTACCACCCAAAGCGATTTGAGGCGACACCAGATAGTTGTCAGGAGTCAAAGCTTGGTAGGTCTGGTTGGCATAAGAGCCTGAAATCACATAAGCCTCAGAACTATTATGACCAGTACCACTCAGGCTAACACCGCTGTTATGATAGATGCCAGGATTCGCGCTCGAAACCCAAACATTACCATCACCGTCGGCATCGATGTTGGTCCAGCCTTGCAAGGTGTTGTCATCGAAGTCATAGGTCAGTTCAGCGCGGGTGGCCTCAGCATTGTTAACGCTGATAGGTTCGCTCCAGCTGATGGGGCTCTCAATCATTTCGCCGCGGTTGCCTTCATAGACCGAACCGACACCCCACTTGTAAACACCAGGAAGAACTTCCGGCCAGTTCACATCGATGTAGACCGTGTCAGGCACCCAAACGGTGGCCAGCAGCACAGTGTTAGCTTCAGTGTAAGGACCATCGTTGTAGCAGTTCGTACGATACACTCTGTAGTGGTTCAAGCTACGGGTGTTGCCATTCTCAAAGGCAGCGCCCTTCTCGGCGTTCGGGTTGGCGCAGATAGCATTGCTGCTGTTGTCGCCCTTCACGAAGTTGCGGAGCTTGCTGTTGATCGAGTTGTCATTGATAGCAACATTCTCGACAATCTCGCTACGACCACTGCGGTTGGTGAACCAATGTCTCATGGTCCAGGTGCCATAGGTCAGGTGCTCCCAACCATTGCCACCGTCCCACCATGTACCGAGGTCGTTCAGGTCGCCGCAGCAACCGGCAGGCCAGCTGCTCACGGTCGTGTTGGCTGTCCAGACCACCCAGATCGGGTCATTGCCGCTCACATGGACAGGAGTCGTCAGATCCCAGTCAACCCAAGCGTTCTGATTGCTCGGAACGTCAACGGTGATGGTGCTCACCATCGTACCAGCGGCGGGCTCATTGCCACCTTCATAGATACGGCAGGTGTAGTTGCCACCAACAGCGCTGTACATGTTGTCAGAGAACAGAGAGACCTTGGTGATGTTCCAACCAGCATAAGTGTTGTGCAAGAAGCTGGCGGGATACTCGTAGGCCCAGCTCGGGGTCGTGGTCAGGTTGCTGCCGACAGCGTTGTTGAATTCGCTCTCGCAGTAGGTGTGCCAACCGGGCTGTGCGGGTGCAGGTTGTCTGTAGAAGGTGATGTAGTCAACATAGAAGCAGTCGTCGTTGCTGTTCACACTACCATCCTTGGTATATCTCCATTGGAAGGTATGATCACCAGCGGTGATGTCAAATGTCTTTTCACCCCAGCTGCCAGCACCAGTGTAGCTACCCTTCTGGACACCATCGATGTAGAAGTAACCGTAATCCCAGTTGCTTTCGCAGGAGATCTTACCGAAGAAGCTCATTTCACCGTCGGCGGGGATGTTCACCGTCACAGTCATGTTGCTGACGACATTGTTGACGCCAGCGCCACCGCTCTTCATGCAGTAAGTGCCTTCATAAGGCTGATAAGTCGTGATGGTCCAAGGATAGGTGGGATCGATCTGCCAATCGAACAGGCTGAAGTCGCCAGTCTCGAAGGGTTCGACAATCTCGCTACCAGGCAGACCGCAGCCCCAGTACACCTTCACATACGGGCTCTGAGGATCCAGGCTGTCGGGATAATACTCGGCAATGACTTGGCAGACGGGATCGAAGTTCTCATCGAGGATGTAGTCGATCGGGCTCGTCGTCTGGTCATAGTTAATGGCAATCGGGTTGCCTTGGACAGGAGCGTAGATGGTTTGGTAACCGTCCTTGGCGGCCTGACCGTCGTAAGTACCGGCATAGATGTGGCCAGTGTAGTAACCCTGGTTGTTCGTCGTGAAGTTATAGGTGTGGTTCACGTTGAACTCGTCAACACCTTGCATCGTCACGGTGGCACCAGCGATACCAGTCGTACCGTCTTGTTCATAAACGTGACCGTTCACGTTGCCGTAGCCGGAGACCTTCACAGTGACAGGATCTGACGGGGCGCTTTCGCCTTCATCGTACACGGCAGTGACATAATAGGTGTAACCAGCCATATTGTAGGCCAAAGGACCGTCGGTGTAGGTCGTGTTACCAATCTGGTTGATGTTGGTGTGACCAATCAACTGACCATCGCGGTACACGTTGTACATACGGTAAGTACGGTCGACAACAGCATTCCAGTTGAGGACGATGGTTTCGTCATCGAACACAGTGTAGTCAACAGCGGTAAGGTTCTGCGGGATATTCAGGTGGGTCGTGAAGCCCCAGATCGGGCTGCTCACGCCATCAGGGCAAGAACCATTATTGTTGAATTCCACTCTCCAGAAGTAGTTGGTGTTGTTCCACAGGTTGCGCACCGTAAAGCTGTTTGCCAAGGTGGTGCTGAAGCTGCCGTCCTCAGGATACATGACCGTCTGCGGATGGTTGGGATCTGGATAGTAGGTCGTACCGAAGATGAGACGCCAACCAGTGGCATAGGCCGGGACGTTCCAACGCAGCGTGACGCTACCAGGCTCAACGCCGTCTTCATCGTCAGCAGGAACCGGGCTGAAGGCAAAGCCCTCAACCTCCGGGCAAGGCATATTCTCAGCGTTGATCGTCACCTCGAAGTTAGGATCGGTTGAAGAAGCGACCAAATAGTAGGTGCCGGCTTCAACAGGCATATCAGTGATGACAGGGCCGAAGCTGTAGTCATACACAACAGGGGTAGGTGTATTGCCACCACCACCAATGCCAGTAATGACAATATTATCTACGAAGAAAGCATCGCCAGTAGGATTCACTGTACCGTCCTTCTTGTATTCCCACTTGAAGGTGTGAGTACCGGCAGCAACAGGAGTGCTGAAGGTTTCCCAGACACCATGGGCACCATAGCGGAACTGCTGTACACCGTCAATGTAGAAGCGGCTGTTGTCCCAGTCATAGGTGTCGGAAGAACCTTCTCCCATCGACAAGAGATCAAAGCTGATTGAACCATCAGCAGTCAACTCATAGGTGGCTTCAATACCAGAAGTTGAGCTGGCGACACCGCCATTACCGCTCTTCATGCAGAAGGAACCATTCTCAGTCACTACAGTCCAAGGATAAGTGGCATCGTTAGTCCAAGCAGCAGGAATCTGTTGGTCTTCGAAATTGATGGTAATGTCACGGTTGACAAGACGGCCACGCTCGCTCTTCATGATGATGTTAGCGCGGTTCGTCGAAGAGGTGTACATTCCAGTGTTGGGTTGAGTTACATCATAACCACCGTTGGTGTCTGAATAGTGATAAATCATGGCTTGGAAGCCCGGATTGTGGGTTTGCCAGCTCACTGAGCCTTGCCAACTGCCGTTGTTTCTCACACAGAGAATCAACACGTTGCTGTGACCGTCCCAAGAGAAGTTACCTTCATTGAAGACGAACTCATTCCAACCCACTACAGGAAGGATGTTACTACCCGTGTAAACGAGGGTCATACCAGCAGTGGTGTGTGAAGTAGTCGTTAAAGCTTCATCGCTCACATTGCCCATCCAAATGCTAATGCCATTTTGAGGCGTTGTGCAAGAGGTCGATGACACATACCAGCTCAAGCTAGTCATCGGGGCGCTGGTCACACCGGCCTCGGTGAGTTCACTGGCGAGGAAGAGGTTCTCAGCAAGTGAGTAGTTCCACAAAGTATGGAAGGGGAAGTAGGTGGAAGTAGTGGTTGAGTTCTCGTCGCCAATCATAGCTTCGAAAGCACCGCCTGCAGCGCCACCACCAGCACCCACTTGAGGACCAGTGTAGTTATTGGTAGCCATAGGACCGCCTTCGCCATAGAAGTCTTCAGTGTAGATGGCAACCTTACCATCAGCACCAGCAGTGACTTCAGCGTTCAGAATCTGGTCTTGGGCGAACACGAGTTTGTAAACGGCATCCAAGCCTTCCGGAATCTCCGGGAAAGGCAGTGTGTAGTCGTTGTGCAAAGTGATGTTGTGGGCCGAAGCAGGAACCTCCACGAAGGGGAACGTAGTAGCTTCTTCACATGCCAACTCCCAAACATCGGGCGTAGCGGGATCGTAAGGCTCAGCCACGATATCCCAAACACGGGCCGTGCGGCCACCGTAGATGGCCACCATTTGCCAAGCAGTGTTGTTGGAAGTGCCAGTGGTCAAAGCCACTTCAACTTCCTCGTTGTGTGCCATGTTGAAAGGCAATTCAGGTTCCACAACCGTGAAGTATTCCTGAGGCGTGAAGTCAAGGTGAGTCACCGTGGTGGAAACACCTTCATTGCGCAGAGTAAAGCGGAAAGGCTCCATCCAGCAGCCGTTCGGGCGGGTGCCGACCACTACAGTCTCCACAACCTCCTCGTTCTGAATAGCAAAGAGCTGGTTGAGGTTTCCACCTCCACCGCCGCCGCCACCAACACCCTTAATGATGATGTTGGAACGATTTGTACTCGTGTACATGGTATTCGGAACCGTCACATCATATGCGCCAGAATCCTGGTATCTGTAGGACATGGCATTGAAACCGACAGAACCTGCCTGCCAGCTCACTGTGCTGTTCCAGCTACCATTGTTCCTCTGGCAGAAAATCAGCAAGTTGCTCGATCCGTCCCATGTGAAGCTACCGGCATTGCAAACGAACTCATTCCATCCGATAGCGGGAGTCATGGCGCCTGTGTATACCAGGGTCATGCCTGTGGTCACGTGTGAGGTCGTCGTCAATTCGGTGTCGCTAACATTGGCCATCCAAATGCTGATACCTTGCTGCTCGTAGCCAGGCTCATTCGTGGCATACCAGCTCAGGCTCGTCACAGGACCTGCAACAACACCAGCCTCCTGCAATTCAGAAGCCAAGAAGAGGTTCTCAGCAATGCTATAGTTATAAAGCGTGTAGAAGGGGAAGTAACCAGTCGTGCTAGTTCCTTCACCAATCTGTACTTCATAAGGTACGCCGCTGCCACCGCCACCGCCAGGAGTGATGTCAAGGTTGACAACGTTTCTAGCATAAGTGGTGCTTGTGGCCGAGAACGTCGGGTCGTATGGATCGTAGGCACCGGTGTCCCGACGAGCATAGATGGCTCTGATAGGATCGTCCACAGTACCGAACACCATACCGTTCAGGCCGCTGTTCCATGTACCAGTAAGATTGTTGAAGCACACCAACAGATTGTTGGTTCCGCTGTACTCGAACGGGGTGTCGAGTACGAAAGTGTAAGCTTCGGCAGTCGTGTTGTTGAATGCCACGGTGCCCGAATATACCATATCCGAGGCTGCCACGGTCACCCAATCAGTATTACCGTCGAAAGCTTCCTTGTCAACTTCCTTCAGGTAGATGTCGAAAGTACGTGCCGGAAGAGTAGCAGTACCATACATCCACATCGTAATGGAGTTGATCGTTCCGCTCATTCCTATCTCATCAGCCGTGTAGATCTGCTGAGTATAGGAATAATTGTAGAGAGAGTTCATCGGAAGATAGCTGTTGTTCGCAGCACCCTCCAGACTTCCAATCTCAACTACATCCGCCTTCGCCACGCCTACAAAAGCGAGCAAAAGCGTCATCATCAAAGAAAATACTTTCTTTTTCATAATGAGTAAATTAAGTGAATAAATAAGTGAATTGAATTGTTTCTTGATGTAAATGAAAAACGCACCAGTACCAATAGGCATGGTGACAGCATTTTTGCTAGGCATTGTGGTAAAAAAATAATGCATAGTAAACGCGTTTAACATTTTGTCGACATTTATATGACACACAACTCGGGTTTTACCCTTAGTCAGAAACGAAATAATTTTTGACTATTAGTGAATTTTTTGTGGATTATTTGTCAAATGCAACAAAAAAAGGAGGCAACCCTTTCGGATTGCCTCCCATTTGTCATCGGTTTGTAGAGACGCAAGGTTTTGCGTCTCTACTTCAACCGATTGTCATTTACTGCATGACAGTGACACGCTTGACGGTCACACCACCCTCAGTGTAGACACGCACCATGTACATGCCAGCGTTGAACTGACCCATGTTCAAGGTGTAGGTGTTGGCATCGAGGTCGGTGTCGAAGACCACCTGGCCGAGGACACTCACCACGGTGATGTGGTTCATGCCGTTGGCTTCAATCGTGACGTTGCCCTTAGTCGGGTTCGGGTAGAGGGCGACGTTGGCGTCGTTCTCGTTGATGCCCGTCATGTGGCCGGTCACGTAGTTCACGTTCGGGTCATCTGCCGAAACGGCAGGATCCGACTCGCACTCGTTGTCATACACTGCCGTCACCTGGTAGTAGTACGTACCAACCTCGGCAGGCGTGTCGATGTACTCGTAGTACGTCTGACCGGCAACAGCGGCAACTTCACCAATTATGGCGTAGCCCGTGCTGGCGTCGGTCGAACGGTACACGTTGTACTTCACAAGCTCGGCACGGTCGTTCATAGCAAAGGCCGGAGCCGTAGGCTCAACCACGATGCTATTGAGTTCACCGCCAACCTCGCCCTTGAACTCGGGCAGTTCGACAACTTCGCCACCCTTGGCCATGTTCGTCACAAAGCCGCGGACCAGCCATGTGTAGTCGATCGAGCCAGAGCTGGCATCGATGATGTCATACCATGTGTTACCGTCAACGCTCACCCAACGACCGTTGGCATCGCCAGTGTCGTTACCACCAGTGGCGGGATATGTAATGCCGCTCTGGTACATGGTAATCCACACGTTCTGAGTGCCGTCGATAGGAACAACATTGTCAAGGTCGACATACTTCCAGTCCTGAGTGCCTGTGCAGCTGAAGGTCTGCGAGGAAGCCAACGTGCCCGGAGCGGTGGTACCGCCAAGGTAGATGTTGGCAGTGTAGCTGCCAGCGCTGTTGTATTCCATCACAGCCACCTTCGTCAGGTTCGTGCCTGCGTATGGAGCAAGGCTCGAAGCCGGCAGCATGATACCCCAGTAAATGGTACCGCCAGCACCAACTGAACCTTGCATCTCTCCATCGTCGTAGTACAGCCATTCCTCCATCGGGATGATCTGTTCACCCCACCACACCTTGATCTGGTCGGTCTCGCCGAGGTCTTCAGCATGGATAGGTGCACCAGGCTCGCAGAACGGGATGATGTTGTTATCGACGCACTCGGGGCAGCTCATCGAATAGTAGACGTTGCCCTCAGGCAGGTTGTTCGTGCCGTTGTAAACCATACGGACGCAGATGATCTCACCGTCACCTTCGTATTCGTAGGTGTTGGTCGGAGCCTCAACGAAGGCCTCCCATTCACCGTCGACGAAGATCATGGCACCCAAGATGTCACCGCTAGGCTGCGGGCCAGGGCCAGGACCAGGATTGGTATCCTCGCGGAGTTCGTAGACACCAATGAGGTTCGGGGTCTGCTGCAGGTCACCGATGAAGGCGATCTTGTTGTTGAAGCTGGCAACAGTGCAACCGCCGGACGAACCACTATCGTAACCAGGAACATTCGAGAAGTTGAACACCGAACCGCTCATGGCGTTATTACCAATGACCCAGTCAACCACGTCGTTCGTGGCGTTGTTGAAGCAGTAGACGTGTTCAACACCGTCAGCATCTTCGTAGTAGGCAAGGTCAGAAGCGCTCTCAGGAGCAGGACCCGTGGTCACGATGGCACCAGTGCGGTCGATAAGCGTCAGGTTGCCGCTCCAGTTACCGATGACCCAGAAGCCGTCGCGTTCAGGATCGTAGGTGATACCACGCATGGCACCGTAGGAGCTGGTGAACGTGCTCACCACACTGTGGTTGGCAAGGTCGACGCAGTAGACGGTGGGGCTGTTGGCAACACCGTAGAAGTACTGGCCATCGTAGGTGATACCACGGAGCGTTCCGCAACCGGAAATGTTGAAGCCTTCGAGCATGTTGCCCTGGAGGTCATACTTGTAGAAGTTGTTGCTGCAGCCGCTGTAGCCCCAGTTGCTGGTGTAGAAGTTCTCGCCGTCGTAGGCAACGCCGTAGTGGCCGCCTTCCGGAGCGGTGAAGGTCATCATCAGATCCCAAGGATTGCGGTTGCCCTTGGCACCGTTGCTCAGCTCGAGGTCGTCAACATCCAGATAGAACATGTCGCTGCAGTTGAAGTGACGGATGGCGATGTAGCGGCCTTCGCCAGCGTAGGCGCTCAGGTCGACATTGTATTCACGCCATGTGCCTTGGTCGCGGGTGCCGCGGACGGCAGCCTTCTCGCCATTGCTCTTGGCGCTCAGTGTCCATTCGTCCACCAGAGTGAAGTCGCTCGGGTTGGTACCAGTCGTCGAAACGAACACACCGCAGTGCTCGGCAGCGTAGTTGGCATCCTGACCGCAAGCCCAGAAGCTGAATTGCGAACCGTTGGCAAGGGTGACAGCAGGTGAGATGAACCAGTTGTCGGGATACACAACACCGTAGTTGTTGTCGTAGCTCTGGCTGAGGATGAGGTCAGCCGAACCGTTGTGGCCGTTACCGGTGCCGCCAAGCTTGGTGCTACCGATTTGCCAGCCATAACCAGCCGGGCTACCACCGTCGATGACAGTCCAACCAGCAGGTATCTGGCTGTCGTCGAAGTTCACAGTGAATTCGTCGCCATTTCCAGGAGGAGGCGTCGGGCCGCCGCCAGGATAATCCCAAGTCACGGTGTTGCCTTCGATGGTCACACCGTTGACAGTGCCAGCGTAGTTCTCGCACGGGATGTATTGCCATTCGCATTCGCTCCAGCCGCTCATGCCGGTGCTGTACATGGCAGCAACCTTGCAGATGTAGTGGTCACCAGGAACGAGGTCGTCAGTGGCCAACTGGCAGAACGGTTGATCGGCAGGAGTGTTGGCGTTGAAGATAGGCTCGCCGTCGAGGCTGGTGCACATCACCTTGAAGCCTTCGAGGTGACGGTCACCGTCCTTGGCGCCGCTGGTCAGTTCAATGTCGTCCAGGCACATGATGTACTGGTCGTAGCAGTTGAAGTGACGGAAGGCAACATACTTCTGGCCGGCATAGGCGCTCAGGTCAACCGTGTAGTTGTACCAGTTGCCCAGTCTCAGGCCTTCGCCGTCGCGTGAAGCAGGACCACCAGCCATACCGCCCTTCTTGCCGGTGAGCGTCCACTCCTGAACCGAAGTCCAGTTGCTCGTGCCGTTATCGGAGACGAACACACCGAAGTGGTCGGCAGGATAGTTGGCGTCGGTAGCAGCCACCCAGAAGCTGAGTTGTGAACCAGCTGCCAGGGTCACCTGAGGCGAAACGAGGTACTCGTCAGGATTCAGGGCACCCACACCGTTGATGTAGGAACCGCTGCAGATGGCGTTAGTGCCACTGTGGTACCAGTCAAGCGTCAAGCTTGCATAGTAGGTCCAAGTGCTCGGGATAGCGCTGGTCAAGCACCAGGTGTAGCCGTCGTTGTTGGCGTCGATGACGTTCCAACCGTCGAGGCCGCTCTCGAAGCCTTGAGTGAAGGTACTGCCGCTACCGCCAGGACCAGGACCAGGACCGACAGGAATGCCTTGGGCACCCCACATGGCCCAGCCAGTGCTGGACACGTAGAGGTCAGAGACACCGTAGATGATCTCGGTCATCACATAACGCAGGTCAGTGGGCGTCCAGATGCTCACGCTGTCCTCGATGGGCTCGTAGCCCTCGAAGGTCACGTTCACCTTGTAGTCACCTCTACGGAAGCTCTCGAAGGCATAGTAGCCGGTCTCGTCGAGCACAATAGGAGCAACAGGATAGAGCTCCTGCTCACCTTCGTTGTAGTTCGTGAAGCTCACGGTCACGCCCTCCGGGCTGTCGGCGCTGTTGAGCAGCACGTTGACAGTCACGTCGCCGTTTTCAAGGTACATATCCTTGTCGAGGCAGTTCGACCAGATGGTCTCGCTTTCGCGAGGCAGTGCCAACTGGTTGAGGTTGTTGGTGTTGCCACCAGGACCAGGACCTGGGCCAGGACCAGGAGTACCGCCACCGTCTCTCAGCTCATAGATGCCGATGAGGTTCGGGCTCTGCTGGATATCGCCGAAGAAGGCAACCTTGCCGTCGTACTCAGCAACATGGCAACCGCCGCTGGAACCAGCGTTGAAGCCAGGAACAACAGAGAAGTTGAACACTGATCCACCAAGGGTGTTGGTCGTGATGTTGTAGTCATACACGCCATTGTCAGCATTGTTGAAGCAGAACACGTGCTCAACGTTGTTCTCGTCCTTGTAGTAGGCAAGGTCAGAAGCACTCGTCGGGGCGGGACCGGTGAATTGGACTGCACCATTGTAGTCAATAAGTGTCAGGTTGCCGCTCCAGTTGCCGATGACCCAGAAGCCGTTGCGTTCAGGATCATAGGTGATGCCACGCATGGCACCATAGGCACTAGTGAAGGTGCTAACCAAAGTATGACTATTCAGGTCGACACAGTAGACAGTGCTGCTATTGGCCACACCGTAGACATGCTGGCCATCGAAGGTCATGCCACGGAGGGTACCACAGCCAGTGATATTGAAGCCTTCAATCACATTGCCCAACATGTCATACTTGTAGAAGTTGTATGCAGCAGAGCTGTAACCCCAGTTGGAGGTGTAGATATAGTTGCCATCGGTAACCACACCGTAGTGGCCGCCTTCGGCAGCGTTGAACGTGTACATCAGATCCCAAGGAGCACGGTTGCCGTTGTCTTCACCCTGGACAGGGTTAGGATCATTATCAGCAGTGGCATCGCGGGTGATGGTGACAGGAGCAGCCCAGTTGATGGGGCCTTCAATCATTTCACCACGGTTGCCGGCATAGACCGAACCGACACCCCACTTGTAGATACCAGGAGCGAGGTCTGCCCATTCCACGTCAATATAAACAGTGTCGGGCACCCAAACGGTGGCCAGCAGCACGGTGTTCTCTTCAGTGTAAGGACCGTCGTTGTAGCAGTTCGTACGATACACTCTGTAGTGGTTCAGGCTACGGTTGCCGCCATTCTCGATGGCAGCGCCCTTCACGGCGTTCGGGTTGGCGCAGACAACGCTGTTGTCCACCTCGCCCTTCACGTAGTTGCTGCGCAGCTTGCTGCAGATGTTGCTCTCGGCA
>JAEEGJ010017071.1_pt1 | contig 16512 bp, 10 predicted proteins | sample 8958761 | NCBI WGS metagenome assembly JAEEGJ01 (sample SAMN16246546, study PRJNA631951) | gut metagenome | biome: gut microbiome; feature: rumen; material: RS-attached | host: Bos | place: Iran: Karaj | collected 2018-10
GTGATGCTCTTTTCGATGCAGAGGTTCACTTCGCGGGCTCCGTTTTCCACAGCCTTCTTCAAGTTGACGATGACGTTCATTCCACGCTTGCCATCCGTAATCGGGATGGCGATGTTCTCGAAGTGGGTCTGGTTTTCGTACACGTTTTTGATGACGGGCAAAGTCTTCTCGCCGATGATGCGTGCTTTCTCGCGATAATGCTCAAGGGCAGTGTTAAACAGCTTGTCGGCCAGTTCCTTGACTTTGCTTCTGTCGAACTCCTCTTCTCCGAAAGGCGGCTCTATACCCATGGTTGAAAGTAACTCTATCTTGAAGCCTTCAAAATCCTTGGCATCTTGGAATTCTTCGATGAGTTTCTCGCCATAATCAAACATCATGTTGTTGATGTCGATGGAGAGACGTTCGCCAAACAAGGCATGACGGCGTTTCTTGTAGATGACCTCACGCTGGGCGTTCATCACGTCGTCGTATTCCAACAAATGCTTACGCACACCGAAATGGTTCTCTTCGACTTTCTTCTGTGCTTTCTCAACCATCTTGGTAAGCATCGGGGCTTGGATGTTATCACCTTCTTCCAACTTCATACGGTCCATCATGCCCGCCATACGCTCTGATCCAAACAAACGCATCAGATCGTCTTCGGTAGAGATATAGAACTGGGAGCTACCCGGGTCGCCTTGACGGCCGGAACGACCACGCAACTGACGGTCAACACGACGTGACTCATGACGTTCGGTGCCAATGATGGCCAGACCACCTGCTTCCTTGACACCAGGTCCAAGCTTGATGTCAGTACCACGACCAGCCATGTTGGTAGCGATGGTCACGGTGCCTGCCTGACCGGCTTCCTTGACGATTTGGGCTTCCTTGAAGTGCAATTTGGCGTTCAACACATTGTGCGGGATGCCTTTACGCGTCAACATGCGGCTGAGCAATTCTGAAACTTCCACCGAGGTGGTACCTACCAACACGGGACGTCCTTCTTTGACCAACCTCTGGATCTCTTCGATGATGGCGTTATATTTCTCACGCTTTGTCTTGTAGAGCATGTCTTCTTGGTCGATACGGGCGATGGGACGATTGGTCGGGATGACGACCACATCGAGTTTGTAGATGTCCCAGAATTCACCGGCCTCCGTCTCAGCGGTACCGGTCATACCGGCCAGCTTATGGTACATACGGAAGTAGTTCTGCAAGGTGATGGTGGCAAAGGTCTGCGTGGCTGCCTCTACCTTCACGTGCTCCTTGGCCTCCACAGCCTGATGCAGACCGTCACTCCAGCGACGGCCTTCCATGATACGGCCCGTCTGCTCGTCAACGATCTTCACTTCACCGTCGATGACCACATATTCGTCATCTCTGTTAAACATACAGTAGGCCTTCAGCAACTGCTGGAGGGTATGTACACGTTCAGACTGCACGGCATAGTGCCCCAGCATCTCATCTTTCTTGTCGACACGCTCCTGGTCGCTGAGACTGGTGTCGGCCTCGAGGGCAGAGAGCTGGGAGGTGATGTCGGGCAACACGAACAACTCGTCATTGTTCACCTGCTTGGCCAGCCATCCTGTACCCTTATCTGTCAGGTCGCAGGAGTTCAGCTTCTCGTCAACCACAAAGTAGAGGGGCTCAATACATTCCGGCATTCGGCGGTTGTTGTTCTCCATATACACCTCCTCGGTCTTCAGCATACCAGCCTTGATACCTTCCTCAGAGAGGTATTTGATCAGTGGCTTGTTCTTCGGCAAGGCCTTATGCGAACGGTAAAGCGAGAGGAAACCCTGATCGAGTTTCTCCTGGCCGTCCTTCTTGTTGCCGGCCTCGATAAGACGGTTACCCTCGGTGATGAGGGTCTTGGCATCGGCGAGGTATTGGGTAGCCAACTGACGCTGTACGCCTACCAGACGCTCCACCAGTGGCTGATACTCCTCAAACATCTGGTCGTCACCCTTGGGCACAGGACCAGATATAATAAGAGGTGTACGGGCATCGTCGATCAACACGGAGTCCACCTCGTCGACGATGGCGTAGTTGTGGCTGCGCTGCACGAGGTCGGCAGGCGAGATGGCCATGTTGTCACGCAGGTAGTCGAAACCGAACTCATTGTTCGTACCGAAGGTGATATCAGCCTGATAGGCCTGACGACGGGCCTCAGAGTTTGGCTGGTGCTTGTCGATACAGTCCACGCTCAGGCCATGGAACATATACAACGGTCCCATCCACTCGGAGTCACGCTTGGCCAGGTAGTCGTTCACCGTCACCACATGTACACCGTTACCGGTCAGGGCATTCAGGAACACGGGGAGGGTGGCCACGAGGGTCTTACCTTCACCAGTGGCCATCTCGGCAATCTTTCCCTGATGGAGCACGACGCCACCAAACAACTGCACATCGTAGTGGATCATCTCCCACTTCAGGTCATTGCCGCCCGCCGTCCAGTGGTTGTGGTATATGGCCTTGTCACCGTCGATGGTGATAAAGTCCTTACGGGGATCGGCTGCCAGCTCACGGTCGAAGTCTGTGGCAGTGACGATGGTCTCCTCGTTCTCGGCAAACCTTTTGGCGGTCTCCTTCACGATGGCGAACACCTCGGGCATCACCTCGTCGAGGGCTTTCTCGAAGATGTCGAGGATATCTTTCTCAATCTTGTCTATCTGTGCAAAGATGTCGGCACGTTCGTCAATGGGGGTGTTCTCGATGGTACCCTTCAGTTCGGCGATACGGGCTCTTTGCTCCGTGGCCTTGGCCTGTACCTGTTCACGGATCTCCTTCGAACGCTGACGCAGTGCATCATTATCCAGTTGCTCAATCTGCGGAGAGACGGCCTTCACCTTCTCTACCAACGGCTGGATGAGCTTCATGTCGCGGGTGGACTTATCACCAAACAACGACTTTAAAAACTTGTTGAAATTCATCTATTTATTTACGATTTACTTATTTACGATTTACGATTTGCTTAAAAGCGGGTGCAAAGTTACAAATAAAATTTGTATTAACCGCATATTGTTCTTAAAATAACCACAGATTTCGCAGATTTCACAGATTATGGCAATATCACGAAGAAAAAATCTGTGTAATCTGCGGTTTATTAATACAGCGGTTCGGAAGAACAAGCATTGGGGGCTCTGATGCGGATAGCCCTTGAGAGGGTGGGGGCTATACGGTCTGTCGTGACAAGCTTGTTGACCTGTTCAGGTTGGATGTTGGCACCATACAGGATAATAGGGAAGGGAATCGCAGACGTCTGAGACACCCGGTCCTCACCGGTGTCCTCGTTTTGCAGGTGCCATCCGGGATTCACCTCAATCAGGATATCCCCGTTATGCTGGGGATGGAACCCGTTCCTGACCTTCGCAATCTGACTATTGCTCTCACTCAACAGTTGCAGGGCGGTATACACATTTCTCACACCCTCCATCTGCAATAGGAACTCACGGGCTCTCTGACCAAAGTCTGTCAAGGCTACTCGCTTCTGTTCCAATAACTTACGGTTGACGTACAACTGGTTGTCAGTACAGGCCTCAATATAGCGTCCTTGTCCCCATACCGCTCCGAAGTACATATTCAACAGTCCTGCTGCCCTGTTGATATAGAATGTTCCTGTGGGGATGCGGTAAATCAACAGGTCGGTCAGTTCGGGGTCACTGTATCCTGTACTGGCCACCACAAACAGCACCTCCTTCTCACCAATCTTCTCCTCCAACTGACTGATGAGTGTTCCGATACTCTGGTCCAGTCTGAGGTAGGTGTCTTTCAACTCCAACTGACATTTTGACACGGGCTGATGCTTAAACGTCCCGGCATAATAGGTCAGACAGAGCAGGTCGGTGATGCTGTCTGCACCCAAACCTTTCTGGCTGACGTAGGCCAATGCCAAGTCAGTCACATGATCGTTGATGAGCCCCGACGTCTGGTATTCCTGGTACTTTTTATGACCTTTGAAGACGTGTCTGAAATCAAATATTTTCTCCTGTCCAAGGGGTACCCATCGGAGTTTGTTAATATCTTTACTTGGTTGGCTTAATTCGTTGAAACCCAGTGATGTGATTGGTTTATCGTTCGAGTAATACTGCGACGTCACCCATTGTCCGGTTTGTTCATCCATCCACAAGGCTCCGTCAGCAGCATGACCGGCAGAGAGCACTGCTGCATCTGCAAAGGGGGCGATGGCGAAGACCAGGGCCTTCCCACCACTGGCCACCTTCATCTCATCGCCTAAGGTCGACACCGCAAGATGATGGGGACCGACTATGCCATTCTGTCGGTTGTCTTCCGTACAATATTGGGGTCTGAGCGTCTCCCTGTTGATCCAGCTTTGCCCTACAATACTATGGTAATAAGGTACGGTACCTGTCAGGATAGTCGAGATGGCTGAGGCCCTGTCTGTCTGTATCAGGGGGGACGAAGCGTTCTCATATACCCGTCCTTGGGCCAACAGCTTCTTGAATCCCTTATCGCCGTAGAGTGGGGCATAGGCTTCCAGGAAGTCACTGCGCAACTGGTCGATGGTGATGTTCACCACCAACCTTGGCACCTGCCTGGTCCCGTTCTGTGCAGTGCTTTCGGCATTCCATCCCAGCACCGTCAACAGTGTGATATAAATATACCTATTTCTCAATTTACCTTTTTACTTTTTTACCTTTTTACCTTTTTACCTTTTTACTTTTTTACTTTTTTACCTTTTTACCTTTTTACCTTTTTACTTTTTTACTTTTTTACTTTTTACTGCTGTTCTCAACAGCAAACATAGTGCCACAATCATCATCCCCTCGGCATACACCTGGAAAATCCTGCCAATGGCGAAGAGGGCGACCATGCACAAAAGCACCATTCTCCATCGCTGGGTCTTTCCTTTCAGCACACTGGGGATAAAGAACAGCGGCAGTGGATTGAACAGCAACAGCTGCAGGTTCAGGCTCGTTGTGGGATGTTGTGAGAAGATCATCACAAACAGTACACAGCCTGCCAGTCCCTGCATCAGCATCAGCAACGCGTCCCACCACTTAAACCTCTTTTTCTGTTTCCACTCTATCAGCGCGATTCCCAATGACACCACCAACAGTATCCACGCACACTGCATCGGTGTCAAGGGAAAATCCTCCTCAATCACCTGAACCCCGGCAGGCAGGGCAATCCTCCTCTCTTTCACCAGCGGACGATACTCCCCGTCGGCATAGATGGTCGCCCGGTCGAAGTCGTACATCAGGTTCTCTGGCAGGAACTCCTGTTGTCTCAGATTCGTCTTCAGATCAGCCTTGAGTCCCAACAGCATATCGTTGCCAAACGCCGCCCAGGGGTGATTTCTCACACAACTGTGTACCATCTCCCTGTACGTCGGCTGATAGTCCTCCCTCGGGGCATATTCCACCTTTCCTGCAATACAACGCTCAATCAGATCTCTCGGACGCATCGAACAGTTGTCGTAGAAATAATTATAGCGGTACACCTTGTTCTCTGGCTTCAGATTCTCTACCAGGGCCTGTTTCAGGGCCATCTTCTCCTCTGGCGTCAGGTTCAGCACCTGTTCGGTGATGCTGCTGCCACAGCGTTTATATTCCTCTCTGAAGAAAGGGTAGGGGTAGGCTCCCAGTTCATAGTCAGTCAGTCCGAAGACAAACCTTCCCACAAAATACGGTTTCTTAAAGTCAAACACACCCCAGTTGAACGCGATATCCTCTCCTTTCGCCATATCATGCCACCTCAGGGCCGTATGTCCGTACAGGCTGTAAATCTCCTCATGTGGCGAACACGTCAGCAGACTCACCTTGATGGAGTCGTTCGCCAAAGATTTCATCGGGGTAAACAATAAAATTACCCCGATGAAATTCCTAAAAATGTTATTTTTTTGTTTCACGATGCAAAATTAATTGATATTTTTCAGTAAAAAGCGTTTTTCTGCTTTTTTTTTAATAATTTTGCACCCTGAAAATGAAATTCTTAGGAAATAGAAGGAAATATATGAATAAATTCATCGGTTGTCTGGTGCTGTCAGCCCTGACGACAATGCCTGCCTTTGCGCAGAGCGGCACGAACTCCCCCTACAGTCAGTATGGCCTGGGTGACCTGACCGACGAGGGTGTCGGGTTCAACAAAGGCATGGGTGGTGTGGGCTATGGTTTCCATAAGGGAAACGAGGTCAATCCCCTGAACCCTGCCTCCTACGCATCCATCGACTCCGTCACGATGATCTTCGACGGCGGTCTCTCCGGACAGATCACGAACTTCAAGGAGGGTGGACGGAAACTCAATGCGAAGAGTGGTGGCTTCGACTATATCATGGGAGCCCTGCGACTCTTCCCTAGTGTGGGTCTCACTTTCGGCGTGAAGCCATACTCGAATATCGGTTATGACTATACCACCACCATGCCCCTCGACGATCAGTCTTCTAAGATGACTGGTACCTACAAGGGTGATGGCGGTCTCAACCAACTCTTCATCGGTGCCGGCTTCCGGTTGTTCAAATCCCTCTCTGTCGGTTTCAATGCCGCCTATCTCTGGGGTGAAGTGAATCGTACCGTCAGGACGAGCACTACCTCGTCTGTCAACACCCTGCTGAAGGACTACGAGGCCTCCATCAGCAACTATAAGCTCGATTTCGGTGTCCAGTACACCCAGCCCCTCAATGTGAAGGACGAACTGACCATCGGTGCTGTGTTCAGTCCGGGGCATCATCTCAATTGTGACCCCTCCTGTCGGATCATCTCCTCAAACGCTACCATTGCCAAGGCCGATACGACCACCTATACCATCTCCAATGGTTACAGCATCCCCACATCCTTTGGCGTGGGTGTGGCCTACAACCACGACCAGAAGCTGCGGGTGGGGGCTGACTTCAAGTTCCAGAAGTGGGGCAGCATCGACTATCCTGCCTTCGAAAACAACACTTACACTCTGCGCAGTGGTCTGCTCAAAGACAGTTATAAGTTGAATGTAGGTGCGGAGTGGATCCCCAATCCCCGAAGCACGCGTAGTGTCTTCCATCACATCCGTTACAGGGTGGGAGCGGGCTATACTACACCTTATTATTATATAAATGGGCAGGACGGTCCGAAAGACCTCCAGCTGAGTCTGGGTCTGGGTATCCCCATCATGAATGCCTACAACAACCGTTCCATCCTCAACATCAGTGCCCAGTGGCAGCATCGTTCAGCGGATAATCTCATCACCGAGAATACCTTCCGCCTGAACATCGGCATCACCTTCAACGAGCGCTGGTTCTCGAAGATGAAGATCGAATAGAACCGCGGATTACAAGATGGATAGAGAGCCACAGATTACACCGATTTCTCAGATGATTTGCAGACAGTATCGGATATTTATCCTTTTCTTCTGTGTAATCTGTGGCCTTAACATTTCCTGTGATCAGGCCCAGGAACACACGGCCCCTGCCATCTACGATCGTGACTCTGTCTCGATGATGACCTCCTACGGTGTCAACACCCTCATCAGCGACTCTGGCGTCATCAAATACCGTATCGTCACCGAACGATGGGACGTGAACACGGTCCGACAGCCAACCCGCTGGACCTTCGAAAAAGGCGTCTTCTTCGAACAGTTCGACGAGAAGTTCCACGTCCAGGCCTACATCCAGTCAGACACTGCCTGGTACTTCGACCAGCAGAAACTCTGGCATCTGCGTGGTCGGGTTCGTATCCGTAATGTCAACGGTCTCGTTTACACCAGCGAGGAACTCTTCTGGGACGGTGTTCGCCACGAACTCTACTCCAACGTGTTCTCCCGGGTGGTAACCCCAGAACGTCAGTTGGAAGGCACCTATTTCCTCTCCGACGAACGGATGACGCACTACACCGTCAGCAACTCCAAAGGCTCTTTCGAGAAATCGGACATGACGGGCGAAGACGACAAGAAAGACGAGACCACCTCGCCTGCTGACACTACTCGTGCCCCCGAGCCCATCCTCCGTCCCAAGCTCGAGAAGTCCCGCCGTCACTCCACTCCGTAAAATCCGTGTAATCCGTTGTCTTTAAAAAGAATTATATGTCTAATCTCATCATTGGTCTCATCGTCGCGATGCTCTTCTCCGCCTTCTTTTCCGGTATGGAGATCGCGTTTGTCTCGAGCAATCGTCTCCTGGCGGAGATGGACCGTGAGAAAAACGGTCTGTCCCAGAAGGCCATCAGCGTCTTCTATCAGCACCCGAACAACTTTGTCTCGACCATGCTTGTGGGCAACAACATCGCCCTCGTCATCTATGGCATCCTCTTCGCACGTATCTTCGACGCCACGCTGTTCCAGCCATTCAGCGACGGCATACGCGTCACCCTCGATACCCTCCTCTCCACAGTCATCGTCCTCTTCACAGGTGAGTTCCTTCCGAAGACCATCTTCAAGAACACGCCCAACACGATGCTCACCGTCTTTGCCATCCCGGCCTGGCTCTGTTACGTCATCCTCTATCCCATCTCCCGTCTGGCAACCCTCCTCTCCAAAGGACTCCTCCGACTGGTGGGCATCCGTATGACCAAGGAGAACGAAGAACGCGAGTTCACGAAAGTCGATCTCGACTACCTCGTGCAGACCAGTATCGATAATGCCGAAGATGAAGACCAGATTGGCGAGGAAGTGAAAATCTTCCAGAACGCCCTCGACTTCTCCGAAACGAAGGTTCGTGACTGTATGGTGCCCCGTACGGAGATTGATGCCGTTGAAGACACTGCCACCATCGAGGAACTCAAACAGACCTTCATCGAGAGTGGCCACAGCAAGATCATCGTCTACCACGAAGACATCGACCACATCATCGGTTACATCCACTCCTCCGACATGTTTACTATCGGTACCAAGGATGCAGAACCAGGTAATCATAATTCTCAATTCTCAATTCTCAATTCTCAATTTATTAGGGAAATCTCTTTCATCCCTGAGACCATGCTCGCCTCTCGCCTGATGAAGCAGCTCATGCAACAGAAACGCTCCCTCGCCATTGTCGTCGATGAGTTTGGAGGTACCAGTGGCCTCGTCTCTCTCGAGGATATTGTGGAGGAGATCACCGGTGAGATTGAAGATGAGCACGACAGCACCAACCACGTGGCTAAACAGCTTTCCGACCATGAATACATCCTCTCCGCACGTCTGGAGATCAGTAAGATCAACGAACAGTTCGACCTCGAACTCCCTGAGAGTGATGAATACATGACGCTCGGTGGACTCATCCTCCATGTCTACCAGTCCTTCCCCAAGCTCAACGAGGTGGTCAAGTTTGACAACTATGAGTTCAAGATCGTCAAAAACACCGCGACAAAGATCGAACTTGTCCGCCTCACCGTGCTCAAATGAAAAACCACAGATTTCGCAGATTATGCAGATTTTCTCATAAAAATTTTGCCGTTTCAAAGAAAAGTCGTAATTTTGCACGCTGATTTCATAGAATCATTGGAGATTTCCCGCCACTGGCGGGAAACTCCCCTCTCAAAAGCCCTCCTTGATAGGAGGGTTGGGTGGTAGAAATTTTAAAACTAAAAAATAAATTCATCAAATGGCAGCATTAGGAAAAATCAGAAAAAGAGGCGTGGCCCTTGTGATCATCATCGGCCTTGGCCTTTTCGCCTTCATTGCTGAAGAAGCCTTCCGTTCTTGCGAAGCAACCAAGAACCAGCAGCGTCAGCAGATAGGCGAAGTGTTAGGTAACAAAATCAACGTACAGGAGTTCCAGTCTCTGGTCGACGAGTACCAGGAGGTCCTCAAGATGTCTCAGAACGTCGACAACCTCTCTGAGGAGCAGCTCAACAGCCTGAAAGACGAGGTTTGGAGCTCTTACGTCAACGAGCAGATTGTCGCCAGCGAGGCTGGTAAGATTGGTCTCACCGTCACCGACGAGGAGATGCAGAACATCATGAAGGAGGGTACCAACCCCATGCTTCTGCGTTCACCCTTCGTCAACCAGCAGACAGGTCGTTTCGACGCCACCATGCTCACCAAGTTCCTGGCAGATTATAAGAAGAATTCTTCCAACCCCCAGCTGGCAGAGTCTTACCAGAAGATCTACCAGTACTGGCAGTTCATCGAGAAGCAGCTGCGCACGCAGACCCTGGCCCAGAAGTTCCAGGCCCTCATCGCCAACAGCCTGATCTCTAACCCCGTCTCCGCCAAGATGGCTTTCGAGGGTCAGACCCAGGAGAGCGACGTGGAGCTGGCCTCTGTTGCTTATAGCACGATCAACGACAACGACGTACAGGTCTCAGAGTCAGACCTCAAGGCCAAGTACGACGCTCAGAAGGAGATGTTCAAGCAGACTGTAGAGACCCGCGACATCAAGTATGTTGCCTATCAGGTTCTTGCCTCTGCTGCTGACCGTCAGGCTCTCATGGCAACCATGAAGGAGGCTTCTGAGAAGCTGCAGAGTGGTGCCAGCCCCGCTGAGGTGGTGCGCAAGGCCCAGTCACAGTTCCCTTACACTGGCATCGCTGCCACGCGTAAGGCTTATCCCTCTGACATCGCAGCCAAGCTCGACTCTATGTCCGTTGGTCAGACTTCAAGTGTCTTCGAGACCAAGTCCGACAATACCCTCAATGTCGTGAAGCTCCTCTCCAAGGTCCAGATGCCCGACTCCATCGAGTATCGTCAGATCCAGGTGGGTGGTGCCACCCTCGACGAGGTCCGCAAGACAGCCGACAGCATCTACACCGCCCTCAAGGCCGGTGCCAACTTCGAGGAACTTGCTCAGAAGTACGGTCAGACAGGCGACAAGCAGTGGCTCACCTCTGCCATGTATGAGAACTCCAACGCGATGGATGAGGAGTCCAAGAACTACCTCAACAGCATCAACACCCTGGCCGTCAACGACGTGAAGAACCTCGAGTTCTCTCAGGGTAACATCGTGCTCCAGGTCACAGCCCGCAAGGCTATGGTCGATAAGTACGACGTCGCTGTCGTCAAGCACACCATCGACTTCTCCAAGGCTACCTACTCTGACGCTTACAACAAGTTCAGCCAGTACGTCAGTGAGAACAAGACCATCGAGGATCTCGAGAAGAATGCCGCGAAGTTCGGTTTCAAGGTGGAGGAGCGCAAGGATATGTTCAACTCTGAGCACAATGTCGTAGGTCTTCGTGCTACCCGTGAGGCCATGAAGTGGATCTTCGACGCCAAGGTCGGTGAGGTCAGCCCCCTCTACGAGTGCGGCAGCAACGACAACCTCCTTGTGGTGGCTCTGACAAAGGTCAATCCCATCGGTTACCGTTCACTCAGCGACGTTCAGGAGTTGGTGAAGCCCGAGGTCATCCGCGACAAGAAGTTCGAGCAGATCAAGGCTAAGTTCGCTGGTGTTGCTGACATCGCAGCTGCCAAGGCCAAGGGTGCCCGCATCGACTCTGTCAAGCAGATCACCTTCTCTGCCCCTGCCTTCGTTCAGGCTACCGGTTCCAGTGAGCCTGCCCTCGCAGGTGCTGTGGCAGCCCTCAAGCAGGGTGACTTCAGCAAGGCCCTCGTCAAGGGTAATGGCGGTGCCTTCCTCTTCCGTGTCATCAAGAAGGCCCAGCGCGAAGGTGCCAACTTCGATGAGAAGGCCATGGAGCGTCAGCTCAGCCAGCGTGCCCAGCAGGCTGCCGGTCGTTTCATGCAGGAGCTCTACCAGAAGGCCAACGTCGTTGACAACCGCTATCTCTTCTTCTGATTATCAGATTCTTATTAGATAAACTGAATATTCCCGGAACGTGTCCGTTTCGGGAATATTTTTGTTTATATTAAGAAATATGGCGAGTTATTTGGTAGTTATAAAAATAATGTGTAACTTTGCCGGCAAATTGAATTAATGGTTTGACATGAGGAGTAATAACCAATCGAACCGGTTGATCAAATGGATCATCATGACCGGCGACTTCTTTTTGTTGAATGGCATCCTGTTAGGGCTCTCACAATGGCACTGGAGAATGGGAGTATGGGAACGCGGGATGATTGAAATTTTTATTCTGGTGAACAACATCGCACTGATGCTCAGTCAGATGCGTTTCTCTACGATTGTGCATTTCCGACTCGTCGGCGGGGGAGACATCCTCAAAAGAATCATTGGTCTGACGGTGATGCAGTCGGTATTGGCTTATCTCCTGACACTGGTTTTTGCCTATGACCTCCCCATCGGGTGGCTACAGTATGAGGTGGGCACAGTGTTTGTCATTCTCCTGCTGCTGAAACGACTCGCGGAACGGTGGTTCGTCAAACTCTACCGTGAGGCGGGACGTAACACCAGATACGTGACGCTCGTGGGTTCAGACCCGGAACTGGTCGGCATTTTCAGGAAACTGAAGAACGACGAGACGTTGGGCTATCAGATGTTGGGCTATTATGGTGACGAACATCTCCAGAAGCTGATCGATGAGATCGAGGAGATGGAGAAGAGCAAGAAGCGAGAACCCATCAGACTGAAAAGACTCGGCTCGTCTGAGGAACTGTTGGATGCCATCAGGCATGGTGAGGAACTGAATCTGGGCGATGAGCTGTACTACTGTGTGTCAAGAATAGAACGGAACAAAATACGGGAGGTCTCGAAGTACTGTGACCAGCACGTGGTGCGATTCTTCTATGTACCGGTGTCTGTCGAGACGATCGGCTTGAACCTGAAACGTGAGATGCTCGACGATATGGAGGTGTTCACGACGTATGAGAACCCCTTGCAGAACTCGGTGAACAGAGCCGTGAAGCGCGTGTTCGACATCGTGTTGTCTCTGGTGTTCCTGATTCCGACGGCACTCATCTTCCCGTTCATCTGGATCATCATCAAGATACAGAGTCCTGGACCAATCTTCTTCAAGCAGAAGCGTACGGGTTTGGACGGTATGGAGTTCGACTGCCTGAAGTTCCGTTCGATGCACGTGAACGCTGACGCTGACAAGCTGCAGGCCACGAAGGACGATCCGCGGAAATACCCCTTCGGCAACTTCATGCGCAAGGCGAACATCGACGAGCTGCCGCAGTTCTGGAATGTGCTGAGGGGTGATATGTCGATTGTCGGACCAAGACCACACATGCTGGCTCATACGGAGCAGTATTCGCAACTGATAGACAAATATATGGTGCGTCACTTTGTGAAGCCTGGTGTGACAGGCTGGGCACAGGTGACGGGTTATCGTGGTGAGACGAAGGAACTGTGGCAGATGGAAGGCCGTGTGAAGCGGGATATCTGGTACATGGAGCACTGGAGCATCTGGCTCGACATCCGCATCATCTGGATGACCTTCAAGACCTTCTTCGTCCACGACAAGAATGCATATTAAGGGAATGAAAAAACTGTTTATTTTGATAGTGGCGCTTTGTTGTTTCGGAACGACAAAGGCCCAGTTGTTTGAGCCGGGGGATGAACCTGGTTCAGTGCGTACCGACGGTATCTGGGATGACTTCTTCCTGCAGATGGACCTTGACATGACACTGCAGAACCCTTATGGCTATGACTTCTCGAAAGTCTTCCCCAACGGCAAGACTTTCGGTCTCGATATCGCTGTGGGAAAGTGGTTCACCCCACAGGTGGGCTACCGCGTGAAGTTCAATTGGGAAAATAAACTGCCGCTGCTGAAGAACGACCACGCCAACTGGGTGGCACCGTTTTATGAGCCTGGCGTGAATAGGGAAAAGGGTGGCTATGTGGCTTTATATTTCGATGAGCTGTTCAATATGCACAACTTCTTCGGGGCCTATCGTCCTGACCGGACCTGGAACCTGAGTGTCTATCCGCGTGTCGGTGTAAACTATAACTTCGGCGTGAGCAAGGGCGCTTTGCTGCTCGGATTCGGTGTCCTGAACACCTATCGCCTGAGTAACCGTTGGAGTGTGTACCTCGACGCAGCCTATATCATGACGGGCAGTGGTTTCGTCGGCAGCGAGAAGGTGGAAGGTACGGGTACTGGTTCAAACAGCAACGGCTATCTCTCCATCGGCATCGGTGCCCAGGTTGACCTTGGTAAAATCCGCACACAGCCTGACTTGGCCTCAGTGAACGATGGGGTGTTGACGAACGGGATCTGGGACAACTGGTTCTTGCAGGCCGGTATCGACATGAGCCTGATGAACCCCTATGGCTGCAATTTCTCGAAGGTAATCCCCAAGGGTATGACGTTCGGACTGAATGCTGCTTTCGGAAAGAGATTCACGCCGGAGTTCGCCCTAAGAGCCCGTGTGCAGTGGGATAACGGCCTGATCGAGAACAAAAATCTGGAGTGGGTGGCCCCCAGGGAGGATCCCTGTCAGAATTATAAGAAAGGTGGCATCGGAACGGCCAGGCTCGATGCCATGTTGAACCTGACGAATGTCATTGCCGGCTACGACCCGGAGAAGAAATGGCATACATCGTTATATATGGGCGGTGGTCTGATCACGCAGTTTGTTGAGAGTTCAGCCTCTCCGCTGTGGGGTGCAGGTCTGGAACAGACCTATCGGCTGTCGGATAAGCTGAGTCTGTTTGGTTCTGTGGGTTATCAGGTATCGACAAGTGAGGGCATGGGCTACAGTACCACGGGCATGCAGGTGGCTGCGGGCACCAATGGCTTCTTCGACATCGACTTCGGTGTGGTGTATGACCTTGGCAGAAACAGGTTCTACAAGACTGCCGAGGAGAAGCAGAAGGCTTATGCAGAACCCGTGGGGCGTCACAACTGGTCACGGTTCATCTTGAACACCGTGGCGTCGGTGGGTGTGGCTTATGTCGGAAAGACGGCCCTCAAGGCTGTCATCAAGGAGGAGCGTCCTGACCATTCGGACAACAAGTCCTTCCCTTCAGGCCATGCCGCCATGGCTTTTGCTGCCGCACGGTCGATCGATAAGGAGTTCCGTAAGGAGAGTATCTGGATTCCCATCACCGGCTATGCCGCTGCCACGGCCATTGGCGTGGAGCGTGTCGTGAACGACAAGCACCACTGGTATGATGTCGTGGCAGGCGCAGCCCTCGGTGTTGCCTCTACAGAACTCACCTGGTGGCTCACCGACAAGCTCTTCCCCAAGTCGCAGGTCGCCATCGGCACCTCAGGCAACACCCTCGACGTATCCGTCGCCCTTTAAGTATTTTAGGTCAAGGCTGCCTTACGGCAATCAAAATATAAATCCCGAAACATTTGGTCGTTTCGGGATTTATTTGTACCTTTGCACCCGAATTCCCGTAGTGACCTTCTGACAGTCTCTGCCACAGGTCCACTCCTACGTCGATGCAGACGGGCCAAAAGCCTCGATGCGGTTGGGTTGGGTAACGGGTTCTTTGACATTAAAAAGGCGTTTACTTGACGCTTTGTTCGAGACCATCAAGAATCTCGCAAATTCAAACATTGGAATCTTGGACTTAGCAACGGTAGATGACCCTGGGATGTGTCTATAATGCATCCCCTATAGGCCTTGGGATAATTGTATCCCAATGGCTCTTGGGGTTCTTATATTCATATCGGCGTGGGCTCTGACGTTGTCTGTTCAATTCCAATGGGCAATGCGAGAGCCTTTGATGGTGGAGCGGACAGCAGGTAAGGTTCCACGTCTTTTTTGTGTCCCCGCCAGAGGTCTGGCAGACATAACGAAGTGCCGATATGAACGCGTTGTCTAATGCTAATATGGCAGCCACTTCCCCCCGCGCAGGACTTGCCTCCTGTGCCTTCCCCGAAGCAAAAAGCTCACAAACAGGGGTGTCGGTAGAATACACCCCAGACCCTGACAAGCAGTGGTACGTCTTCCGCATCACCTATGCCCGGGAACAGCAGGCCTGTGACTACCTCATCGAGCACGGCATCTATGCCTACCTCGCCATGGGTTGGAAGCAAATCGTCAAAGACGGCAAGAAGAAGCGCGTACTGCGCCCCCTCTTCAACCTCGTCTTTGCCTATGTCACCCCCGACGAGGCTTACACCTTCGTCCGTGACACACCCCTCTGTCCCTTCCTCACGTTCTACTACGACCACTTCTCTGTGGCGCTCGACTATCGCAACCCGCCTCTCACCATCCCCGACGTTGAGATGCAGTCCTTCGTCCGTGCCACGGTCCTCAAGAATCCCCATGTCATGGCGGTGGATCCAGGCCGTTGCAATTTCCTCTCCGACGAGGAAGTCCTCGTCACCGATGGTCCCTTCGCTGGTGTCCGTGGCCGTGTGGTCCGTGTCTCCCGTCAGAACCGTATCGCTGTCTCCCTCCGTGGCATCTCCACCCTCATCGTCACCGCTTACATCCCCACCGCCTTCTTGGAAAAGGTAAAAGGGTAAAAAAGTAAAAGGGTAAAAAAATCTGTGTCATCTGCGTAATCTGTGGTTTAAGATATACTTCCGTCGTGAGACGCAATCCCCGTGGAGGAAGGCTCACACACCCATAAAAACATTTCAATTGAGCCTTCCCTCCTTTTTTTCACCCAATTCCTTGCATTTTTCAACATTTTATCGTATCTTTGCCCCCAAAATAGGAAAGTTATGATCACTCAGACTGCCGGTTACAAGGAAGCTATGGACGATATTAAGCATGGCCGAGTGACAGAGTATGCTTCATTAAAAGATTTCTATAAGGAAATGGGGCTTTGAATGATGGCTTACAAAGTTAGAATCT
>JAEEGJ010017073.1_pt1 | contig 16509 bp, 10 predicted proteins | sample 8958761 | NCBI WGS metagenome assembly JAEEGJ01 (sample SAMN16246546, study PRJNA631951) | gut metagenome | biome: gut microbiome; feature: rumen; material: RS-attached | host: Bos | place: Iran: Karaj | collected 2018-10
TACCACACGACCTTCAGTTCAGGCACCTTGACATTGCCCTTCGGCTCCCTCGCCGGGAAGGTGTAGGTGATGGTCTCCGCATGGGGCGGGGAATACAGGTTGCTGAGGGTCGAGCTGGCCTGGACGCTTGTGGGGTACTTGATGCCGAGGGCCATCACAATAGGATCCATGATGTGGCAAGCCATGTCGCCCAACGCTCCGGTTCCGAAATCATAGAAACCTCTCCAGTTCCAAGGTGTGTAGGCCGGATCATATGGCCTCATCTCGGCAGGCCCGATGAACAGGTCCCAGTCAAGGGTCTTGGGCACTTTCACTCCGCCAGCGGGCTTCATTAAGCCTTGAGGCCAGATCGGACGGTCGGTCCAGCAGTGAACCTCATAGACGTCTCCGATGACCCCCGACCAGATCCACTCGGCAAGCTGGCGGCAGTCGTCGAATGAATTGCCTTGGTTACCCATCTGGGTCGCTACCTTGTATTTCTTTGCCAGCTTGGTAAGGAGCCGAGCTTCGTAAGCGGAATGGGTAAGCGGCTTCTGGACATAGACATGCTTGCCAAGGGTCATCGCATGAGCCGCAACGACAGCGTGGGTGTGGTCAGGAGTGGCCACGACAACCGCGTCGATGTCCTTGCCCATCTGGTCAAACATGACTCTCCAGTCCTTGAAGCGTTTGGCTGAAGGATAATCATTGAAGGTCTTCATGGCGTATGACCAGTCCACGTCGCACAGGGCGACTATATTCTCTGTGGCCATATTCTTCAGGTTCCTGCGTCCTACGCCTCCGATGCCGACTCCGGCGATGTTGAGTTTGTCACTCGGAGCGACATGGCCGAGAGTCTTGCCGAGGACATGGCTGGGAATGATCGTGAAAGCGGCTGCACCGGCGGCGGCAGTCACACCGGTCTTGATGAAATCCCTTCTGGAATACTGTTTCATATTGCTGTTAATTATGTGTTTTTAAATTATTTCCACTACAGGTCATCGATCGGGTTCCTGCTGGGTGTGGTGTCGATGAGGGCGGGTGACAAGGCGGAATATTCAAGGATCACGTGCCATGAAGACCGGTTCTTGACATCAGCGTCGAGATTTATGGTCCCGCCGGGAAGGTTGTAAACGGCAAGATTGCTGTTCTTCTCGGTCGTCGGCTCAATGCCATATTTCTGAGTGAGGGAAGCCTGGAGCGAATCGTAGGACTTCTCCAGCGAGTCCCAATCCTTGATCACAGGGAAGTCCACGCGCACGCCTTGAACCGGGTTCCCGACAACGGTCAGTTTGCAATCGCTGTAGCCGGCGAAATCACCGGTGTAGGTGCCGTCGCTGGCTTTTTTGAATCCGGCCTTGACCAACTCCGCTCCGAATGACGAGGCGGAGCCTTTGATCGGGATGCCCTTGAAAGAGATAGGGGGAACTGTGGAAGACGAAGGGATGGAAGTAGTTGAGGGAGTTGAAGGGGTTGACGGAATAGCCGAAGGTTCATCGTCACCTATTCCAAGCTGCCTTTCCAGGTCCCGGATGTCATCCGGAACATCTTCATTATCAGAGGATTGTTTGTCGGACTTGTCTTTCTGACCGAACCAGCCGCCGCCACCGCCTGTCTGCTCGGAATCGTTTCCTCCCAATCCTCCGGGAAGGGAGATCACATTGCCGAATTTGTCGCTGCAGTATCTTACCAGAAAGACAATAGCCACGATGGCTACTAACAACTTGACTAACTTTTTCATATTACGAATCGCATTTAATTATCAGTTATCAATGTCAAATCCCACCCTGCGGAGAGTCTCGAGCCGGAAGGCTCCGGGCCAGGCGACCAACCAGTCGTTCACCCGGTGGGAATAGTCGCCCCAGGCACATTCGAAGTAAGCTTCGTTCTGGGAACCGGCCGGGCGGAGATGGCCGTGGATCTCAAGAGAACCGTCGGAAACCAGTTGATTACTGTTGCGCCAGATCGCTAGAGCTTTCTCTTTCCACTGGCTATCTCCCGTCAGCTCAGATAGTTCCATCCACTCGGGAACCCAGTACAAGGCATAGGGGTCAAGGTGGTTGTGCTGGACCGAGACTGAGGTCGCTCCGAAGGTGTGGAAGCCATATTCTGTGAAATCATCCTCTTCGGGATAGATGCCGTCGTAGTGCCACAGCCAGGTGGAGAGATAGTAAGATATTGCCACCGCATCCTCGATGAATTCAGAGGAACCGGTCAGGCGATGGAACCGGATGGCGGAACGGAGCAGGGAGATGGACGACTCCTTGTCGATACACCAAGTGTCCAGGGCACCGGCGGTCGTGAACCCATTTTCTTTCAGTTCAGCCAGATAATGCTTGTAGGCCTTGAGGCCGGAATCCAGATACTTCTGGTTCCCGCTCCGGCTGAAAGCCTCTATCATCGCCGGCACCAGGAAGCAACCGATAGTGCCTTCCCGGTAGATGCTCTCTCCGTTTGGCAACCAGCCTTTGGCATAGCATCCGTTTTCTTGCTGGTCAGAGACCACGAAGTCGCAGATGGCATATGCTACACGCTCATATTCAGGACGTTCCATTCCGCATTTTTTCGCCACATCGCAGGCTTCGAAGAAGTTCACAGCGGCGGTTCCGAGATTGCAGGCGTCGATCGAGCCGTTGGGATTGCCGGTCAGAATGTAGTCGTAATGAGTCACGAACAAGCCGTTGGGCAGGCCGCATTTGCTCCAAGTGTCGAGGGTGGCCATGCCTTTCTCTAGCGATTCTTCGGATCCGTTTTTTAGGTAATCCTCTAGAAGCGAGATGGCGTAGGATGCGTTCTGGCCGCACCAGCCGATTTCATATTTCCAGCCGGGACGCTGCTGCCAGTTCCCGTCCTGATCGAGTACGAGTCCGATGCTGAAGCCTTTATAATCACCCTCCTCTGCCCAAAGGGACTCTTTGGCGTAGCGGATTCCGAGATCCCATAGTTTCTCGGGCGGCAGCACTTCGACCTTGGGCTTCGTGGCCAGTTCCCAAGCCTTGTCCAGGAATGAGCGAGTGGAGCGGTGTTCGTCCAAAAGGGGAGTGGCGTGGACATATATCTGAAACTCAATCGTTTCCCCTTTACGCAGGGACTGATTGTCCCTGAATCCGGGCACGAGATGATCCCTGTTGGAATAGGTCAGCGGCAGTTCTTCCTCAGGCCAAAGATAGACGTGACCCGTTTGGGATTCATCGGGCCGCAAAGAGCATGAGAAGTTCTCCTTCAAAGACCTCGGAGTTGCGGCCCAAGTAGCTATAGCATAGCGGTTTCCTTCTGAATACATCGCTCCGGGGATGGGGGTTCTCCTGAAGGACACCGAGCGCCATTCCCCATTCTCCTTGGCCCCCTTAGGCTCTTTGCCCTTGCCCCAAGCGTTGCCGTTGTAGTTGACTGAAGGAATCATCCAGAACGAGCTTTTAGCGAGATGGTTGAAACTGGCCTGCAGCAGGACCGAGTCAAGGTCTTTCACCGCCTTGAAAACACAAGTGACCTTGAAGGTTGAAGAATCCAGCGCCTCGACCTTCTCTTTGTGCGTAATCCCTTCAACTTCAGGAATATCCAACACTCCCAACGGGGTTCCGTTTTCGACCAGGGCGAAAGCTCCATCCATTTTCTCCCAACGGAGAGTTCCTGTCTTTCCGCAAGAGGCCATCCCGCAAATCAAGATGGCCACAATCGAGGCTCTTCCTATCCTTTCAACCAATCCCATAGACAAAAAGTGCTATAACATTTTCAAAGATAGTTAATTCTTGATTATATTGCGACATGAAAAAGATCACTCACATCTTAATGTTGGCGCTTTTTGTCTGTGCCTGCGCCCAAAAACCTGCCCAAACCAGTGGAAACCCTTTATTTGACGGTTGGTACGCCGATCCCGAGGGAATCGTTTTCGACCATGAATGCTGGATCTATCCCACCTGGTCCAAACCCTACGATGAGCAACTATTCATGGATGCCTATTCCTCAAAGGATCTCGTCCATTGGACCAAGCATGAGAAGGTGATCTCCAAGGAAAACATCTCATGGCTCAGGCGGGCCTTGTGGGCTCCGTCCGTGGTCGAGAGGAATGGAACTTATTATCTCTATTTCGGAGCCAACGACATGCATGAGAAGGGTGAGGGAGGCATCGGGGTGGCCACCGCTGACAATCCCTCGGGCCCGTTCAAGGATGCCCTGGGCCATCCTTTGATCGATGAGGTCATCAATGGAGCCCAGCCGATAGACCAGTTTGTCTTCAAGGATGATGACGGCACGTACTACATGTATTATGGAGGTTGGCGTCACTGCAACATAGTCAAGCTAGGAGAGGACTTGATGAGCATTGTCCCTTTCGATGACGGTGAGACCTTCAAGGAGATCACCCCGGAGAATTATGTGGAGGGTCCTTTCATGCTCAAGAGGGGAGACACGTATTACTTCATGTGGAGCGAGGGTGGCTGGACAACTCCGGACTACCATGTCGCCTATGCCATGTCAGACAATCCTTTCGGACCATTTGAGCGTATCGGGACAATCCTGGAGTCGGATCCGGAGGTAGGCACCGGTGCCGGCCACCATTCTGTCATCAAAGGGCGCGGTAAGGATGAATATTACATCATCTACCACCGGCACCCGCTCGGAGCAACTGACGGCAACAACAGGGTGGTCTGCATAGAGAGGTTGTATTTCGACAAAGACGGCAAGATTCTTCCGGTCAAGATCACCTATGAGGGAGTTCCGGCCGCTAGACTCTGATCTCTCGGGATTTGCTTTTTACAGTCTTTTTTAGTTGTTTTACAATCTTACTAATAATCTCACAAGGTCATGTCTTCTCATAAACATGGTTTCCAAACCCGCTTAAGGGCATTCCGGATCTGGCAGAAACTGGGAGTGCTTCCTTGGGCGAAGCCTAAAGAGAAAGAATCCGGCAAGGGCGACTTCTCAAAGGGAGCTTTCGACACCATTCCTTTTCTGAATGATGACGCGAAGCGAACCTTTGTCCATCTGTTGTTCCGTCCCGGGTACATGATCAGGGATTACATTCATGGAGATCATGAGCGTTTCCTGGCACCATTGACATCCTTGATTATTTTCTATGCGTTCTTTGCCTTGCTGGTTTCAATCGTGAAACCGGATTACCGGGTTGGTACGGAGCAAAAAGAAAAGATAGAGTTTTCCGCTTCATTGGATAGCATGGAGGTTGCCATAGGTACCACCGAGAGGCGCAAGAACGCTATAGCCGCGATCCGTTTCATAGAGAAAAACAAGCATATTTTCAGCCTGGACAAGCATCCGGAGGCCGTAGATTCTCCGGCCAAGGCTTCCTTGGCGGCGCTTGAGGGCACATTGAGAAGCCAGGGTGTATATTTGTTTCTGGGCAACTTCCTGATGCTGTGGATGGCCATGTATTTCTCGTTGAGGAAAAGGGATATGGGATTGTCGGCCTCTGCCGCCGCCGCTGCCTATGTGTTGTGCCAGTTTTGTTTCTTCATGTTGTTCACCTTGATCATCTCATTCGGGGGGAACTCAAAGATCGGTTTCTGGCTGATGGCTGTTTTGCTGGTGTGTGACTATAGGCAGTTGTTCGGAGTGACGTGGAAAAACAGCCTGCGCCTTGCCATTAAGACAGGCTTGGCTTATATCTTTATGTATTTGATACTCTTTGTCCTGCTGGTCTCCGTTATTGTGCTGATCGCCCTCGCTACCGGGACTTATAGTCAATAACGGTTTTTATCAGTTTGTACTTGCTGACCATGCCGTTGACACTCTGGTCATGCGACCTGGTCCTTGTGGCGAACGCGAGATACCTGTCCCCGCCAATAGTGATGAAGCCAGGTGATGCCAAAGCCCACAGCTCGTCAGGGGTTATCCACCGGTTCAGTTCGCAAGGCAACTGCCTGACATAAGAGCCATCCACCACATAGGTCCTGAAACAGCAGGTGTCGGTGGTGCCTCCATGGGTGTTGTAGTAGGTAGGGAACATCAGGTCGTAACGCTCGTCAACCTTGCATGCAGCGGAATTGTAGAGGCAATCTCCAGCCAATATCTCCGTGTCACTGACTTGATCTCCGTCAAGTGTGAACTCCGTCAGCGTGACCCTGCGGTTCTGGAAGTGCTCCTGTGTCAGGCGGGAATAAAGCTTCATCCGGTCACCTCTTGGCACCAGCGTGTTCTGGGTGTCATGCTTGAAATCATAAAGCATCTTGCGTTCGCTGAATGAGATCCCGTCTTTCGACTTCCAAAGAAACATGCAATGCTTCCCATCTTCAATCTGGTTGCCGATCAGGCGGAATGGCCATTCCGGATCATCCACAACACTGACGGAAGATTCTATCAATTTGTCCATTACCTTGCCCTTAAGGTCGTAATGGAAACCGTCTGCGGATTCCGCCCAATAAAGATTCTGGCCAAATTCATCCTCCGCGATTCCGCTATTTTCATTGCCGGAGAAATACATCCTGTAGCCTCCCTCCGGAAGCTGAATGATATTGAAATAGTTGATAAGTCTCATTCCAAATGCTTCATTGTCAACTAGTTCAATAGGAGGTTCAGGAAAACTGACCGCAGATATCTCTTCCCCATTCTTGTCATTTCGGCAACAGCCAGTCAGAAGGAAGAGCACAACGATAAAGGAATAGATGATGGTTGAACGATTATTCATTGGGTTTGTTTTTATGAACCGCAATATACGGATATTTATTAACTTTGTCTGTATGAGAAAGCTTCTTTGTTTTTTGATAATGGTTCTTGCGCTTGTGTCTTCTTGCAAGGACCACAAGAGGATTGATCTGACTACTTTAGGGCCCGGGGTTCCGACCGACAGCCTCTATTGCAGGGATCCGTTCATCGTGCCGGATGCCGCCACGAAGACTTACTGTCTGTTCCGTACCTCCACGACCCCTGAAGGCCTCGGAGGTGTCGAGATGTTCCGGAGTGAGGATCTCAAGACTTGGTATGGGCCTCAGAGGGTGTTGACTGTCCCGGAGGACAATTATCTCAACGGGAAAATATTCGCTCCGGAAGTACATCAGTATCAAGGGAAATGGTACATTTTCGCCACCGTCAACTCTGACCGGGAGTGGGCTGAGAGTGTGGAGGGATGGCCTAAATTCACTTGCCGCGGGACCCAGATATTCCACTCCGGGTCGTTGGAAGGTCCTTTCGTCCCTTTCAGTACGGAACTGACTACACCAAAGGACTTTATGGCTCTTGATGGTACCTTCTGGGAGGAAGATGGCGTTCCGTACATGATTTTCTGCCATGAGTGGGTTCAGATCCTGGACGGCTCTTTCGATCTCATGCCACTGAAGAAGGATCTTTCTGGACCTGCCGGTGATCCTGTGACCCTTTTCACTGCCTCGGAAGCTCCTTGGATATCCCCGGCCGCGTTTTTTACTGAGCCTGACGGGTCTAAGAAACCCGGCTATGTCTCGGACGGTAATTTCGTATATAAGACTAAAGACGGGGAATTGCTGATTCTCTGGTCATCTTTCAAGAACGGCAAGTATTGCGTGGCGATCTCCCGCTCCGCCTCCGGCAAGATAGCCGGGCCTTGGATTTGCGACCCCGAGCCGATATTCGAAGAAGACGGAGGGCATCCGATGGTCTTCAAAGACTTTGACGGAAGCCTCAAACTAGTCTTTCACCAGCCGAACGTCGGTTTCTCGCATCCGATCATCCTTCCGGTTAGGGACACGGGCAAAACTCTGGAGATCATTTAGTTGATGAATAGATCGTCTGTGCCAGTTTCTCAATGTTGAGGCTTCTGGCCGAGGCGTCCATAATGTCCTTATAGACACCACCTTCCTTGTAAAGATCATCAGGAGAGCCGTTTTGTTGGATACGACCCTCCTGGAGGGCGTACACCATCTCGCTGTCAATTATCTGGGAGATTGAATGAGAGATGATAATGACCGTCCTGTCTTGCTTGATGGCATCTATCGCGGACTTTATCTGTTCGGTCGCGATGGCGTCAAGCGACGCTGTCGGCTCATCGAGGAATATGATAGGAGGGTTCTTGAGGAACATCCTTGCGATAGCTACCCTCTGTTGTTGGCCTCCGGAGAGATTGGTGGCCGCTGTCTCGAATCCTTTAGGCAGCGCGATAATCTGGTCGTACAGACTCGCTTTACGGGCGGCCTCATGGACTTCCTCGATGGAGGCTCCGGGCTTGCCATAGCGGATGTTCTCCTCGACGCTTCCGTCAAAGATGTGGTTTTTCTGGAGGACCAATCCGATGTTCTCCCTAAGGTATTTGGTGTCCCATTCTTTCAAGTCCACTCCGTCCAATGTGATGCTTCCGCAATCCGGAACGTAGAACTTATCCAACAAATTGACAATCGTGGATTTCCCGGCTCCACTAAGCCCGACCAAGGCGGTGATCTTCCCACTTTCGACCTTCAGGGATATGTCGTGCAAGGCCTTGGTCCCGTTGGGGTAGGTGAAGTCAACCCCCTTCATCTCGAAGTTGCCGACGACCTTCTCCGGCCTGTAGCTTCCGGTCGGCTCCAACTCACTGTCAGCGTCCACTATGTCGAAATATCCCTCGGCGTAAATAACCGCGTCGTTGAGGTCGTCGAATATCCTTTGCAACTGCGTGATAGGAGCGGTCACGTTGGAGAACAGCATGATGTGGTACATGATTTTTCCTATGGTCATGCCCGGATAGTCGATCAACACAAGGTATGAGGTCAGGATTATTATCAGCACCGTGCCGGTCTGACTCACGAAACTCTTGAGGGAGTCATATCCGAAGGAGGCCTTTCGGATCTTCATCTGGTTACCATAGAAACCTGTCTGAAGCTCAGTCTGTTTGGCCATCTCGATCTCTTCCCTGTTGAACGACTTGACGACATTCATGCTTTCGAGAATATTCATTATGCTTCCGCTGCGCTTCTCGTTGAAGCCCCTCATGTTCCGCCTTGAGCCCTTGAGTTTCTTCGCTTGCATGGAAGTAATCCAGAAATAAATAGGGACTATCGCGAGCGCCGTGAGACCGACATAGAGGTTGGCGGCGAAGATAAGCACAAGAGCCAGGACGGAGCTGACTATCATCGGAAGCAGATCTATGAAAAAGCTCTGGATGGTTCTGGAGATGCTGTTCGCTCCCTGGTCGATTCTTGCCTGGAGCATTCCCGGGGCGTTCTCGCTACGGGCGAAGAAGGCCATCCTGTATTTCAGGATCCTTTCGACAACTCCCAGAGAAAGGCTTTGGGAAATGTTGATTCTCAGTCTTTCACCGAAGTTCCTCTGGGCGAAGGTGATGCCTGCCCTTAGAATCTCTTTCCCTAGCAAGACAATACTAACTATCGTGAGGATCCTGACCGCCTTACCCCAAGTGAATTCGGGAGAACCCACCAGGGCGTTGATGGAGTCAACGGTCCAATCCAGCACAACGGCGTTGACCTGGGCGAGCAAGGAGCCGATAAGAGTCAGGAAAAGGGTTATGGCCACAAGGAAGCGGTAAGGCTTCACGAAGGGCAGGATTTTCTTGAAAAGATTGATAATATTCATGTTGGGGATATTCGTCTGCCACAAATATAGCAAATAGAGTAAATATTTGTATTTTTGCGGATTGATAAAAAGAACGAACTTATCAAGACGTATTTTTGCTTTTTGTACGTTATACATATATGACGCGTCAATTAATATTCAAGACACTCCCGATTGTCTTGGCCTTGGTTATTTGTGGCAAGGCCTCGGCGCAGAGTATTGTCAATTATGACATTCCTGAGGGATCCGCATCCTTGTTCAGGGGAAATCTGCCCAAGACCTATCCATTCCGTTTCAACGGCACCTACTATTGGTCTCAGAAACAGTACCAGGAAGGCTCCGTGTTCTACAACGGAAAGCTCTACGAGAAAGTTTACCTCAATGTCGATGCCTATCAGGGACAGCTTCTCGTCAGCCCCGTCCAGAACTACACCCCTATAGTGGTTTTCCGTGACCAGGTGGCTTGGTTCACAATGGGAGACAAGACCTTTGTCAACCTCAATTATCTGGGATACACCGAAGCTCCGGAAGGTTTCTTCGAGATTCTTCAGGACGGGCAGGCTCCCTTGCTCCGCCAGGTCAAGAAATATCTCGCCACGGACGGGAATAATCATAACGGCCGCATAATTGGTTATGACGATCCGGACTATAATACCTCGGTCAACACCTATTTCAGGTACAATGAGTTTTTCTATGTGATTGAAAATGGGAAGGTTCTGCGCATAAGAAGGCGTAATTACCTGAGGCGTCTGCGCCATGAACCCGGTGAGCCGACCTTGATGACGGCCCCTGTGGCGTGGCATCCCACGACCGAGGAGTCCAAGCCCGGGACAATCACCGGAGGGTCATTGCCCGGCTCTGGAATCGGACTTCCCACCGGTTATTTCGATGAGGTCAAAGAAGACACCGTGACAGTCAGCTACGCTGAGAATGTTGTCACCGCGTCTTACAAGAACAAAGTCTATGCGATTGGTTCCGCCGGAATGGCTAAGCCGGGGAAGAGCACCGTCAGCGGAGTTGTCCTTGAATATGAGACCGACGAGCCCATGTATGGAGTGGTGGTGTATGATGACAAGACTTCCACATACACCCGGACTGACGCCAAAGGCCGTTACAAAATCGTTCTTCCTAAAGGCGAGAACACATTGAATTTCAGCTATGAGTCAAAAGAGCAGCTGGCCCTTCAGGTCAACATCCTCTCGGACGGCAATCTCGATGTTGTTCTAACTGAGAAGGTTACCATGCTGAAAGGCGCTATGGTCTCGGCGGAGAGTATGGCCAACCACCGTACCGCGCAGATGGGTATCGAGCGGTTCGGAGTCAAGACTCTCAACAAGATTCCTACCGCTTTCGGAGAAGGAGATGTCTTGAAGGCGGTCCTCACCTTGCCCGGCGTGAAGAGTGTAGGAGAGGCTTCCAGCGGTTTCAATGTCCGTGGAGGTTCTTCAGACCAGAATCTTATCCTGTTCAACGAGAACACGATTTACAACCCTACCCACTTGTTCGGAATATTCTCATCCTTCAACCCGGACATCGTGGACAATGTGGAACTGTTCAAGAGCTCCATCCCTGTTGAATATGGCGGCAGGGTATCTTCCGTGCTCAATGTCAGGACCAAGGAAGGGGATTTCCAGAAATGGAAAGGCTCCGCCGGAATAGGCCTTCTGACAAGCCGTATCCATCTCGAAGGTCCTTTGGCAAAGGGCAAGACAAGCTTTGTCGCCGGAGCCAGGACCACTTATTCCGACTGGCTGCTTGGACTGATTCCTGAAAACAGCGAATTCTCAGGAGGTTCCGCCCAATTCTCGGACGCTAACCTTGGGATAACCCATCGCTTCAATGCCGACAATTCTATACAGGCTACAGGCTATTTCGCCAAAGACAAGTTCGTCTTCGGTCAGGACACGACCTTTAACTACACCAACTACAACGCTTCCCTGATATTCAAGCACAGGTCATCTGACGGAGGGTCTCTTAACATCAGCGCCGGCTACGACCATTTCGACAACCTTGTGGCCGTCTATGGCTGGCCATCAGGTGCTTACGATGTGAGTACCTATATCCGCCAGGCATTCTTGAAAGGTAATCGTAAGAAGCCGATAAATGACGCTCACACAATCGGTTACGGAGTCCATGTCATCGGCTACGGCCTCGATCCGGGCATCCAGCGCCCCTATGGGGAAATGTCGATGGTCAGGGCCCGGCAGCTTGACAGGGAATACGCCCTGGAGCCCTCGGTCTTCCTTTCCGACAGTTGGACACTCAACGAAAAGCTGTCCTTTGAAGGTGGCGCCAGGCTGAACGGATTCTATGCCTTGGGCCCCAAGGCCTTCTACATTGGTCCCGAGTTCCGCCTTTCCGGCAAATATGCCTTCGCTGACAACTTCTCCTTGAAAGGCGGGTTCAACACCATGAGGCAGAACATCCACCTGATTTCCAACACATCATCGATCTCGCCGATGGACACTTGGAAGCTGTCAGATGCCACCATAAAGCCAACTCGTGGTTGGCAAAGCGCCGCTGGAGTCTATTGGACCGACCTTGGCACAGGAATAGACCTGTCTGCTGAGGCCTACTACAAAGAGACCGCCAATCATCTTGACTACAAGGCGGGCGCTGTCCTTTCCATGAATGAGCATCTCGCTGACGATTTAGTTCCTGTGCGTTCCCGTTCCTACGGTATCGAGCTTATGGCTAAGAAGACGACCGGAAAATTAACTGGTTGGCTCTCTTACAGTTATTCACGTGCCTTGTTCCGGGAAATGTTCGACAGAGGCGCTGAGACCATCGCTCATGGTGACTGGTACAACGCACCTTACGACAAACCTCATGAGTTAAAACTGGTCAGCAACTTCGCCATCACCCATCGCTACAGTATCTCGGTCAACATGGACTATTCCACCGGACGTCCGGTGACTGTCCCAATGGGTTCCTACATGTACAAGGGTGTTTGGAGGCTCGCTTACTCGGAGCGTAACTCCCACCGCATCCCTGACTATTTCCGCACCGATGTCGCCTTGAATATCGATCCCGGCCATTATCTCCTGGCCGCGGTCCATGGCACATTCACAATCGGTGTGTACAATGTGACGGCTCGTAAAAACCCTTATTCGGTGTTCTTCGAAACGACGACTATGGGAAGGCCTAAAGGTCACATGCTCTCCGTCTTCGCCATGCCTATCCCTTATGTCAACCTCAACTTGCTCTTCTAGATGAAAAAGGTTCTGTTAATATTGATTACAATCGCCCTTGCCGCTTCTTGCATCTATCCTTATGATGCTGAGCTTAAAGGGACTGATGAAAATATTGTGGTGCTCGAAGGCGAGATCATAGTCGGAGGTGTCTCCACCATGAGAATCTCCACGGTCAACTCATTCTCCGGGCAAATATACAACCGTGAAACCAGGGGTGTCGCGACTGTTGAGGATGATCAGGGCATCGTTTATGGTGACCCTTCGATCGCTCCCAGTAACTACGCCTCAATTCCGATGGAGACCGCACCTGCTAACCGCAAGTACAGGTTCAGAGTCAATGTCGGAGACGAAGTGTATTACAGCGATTGGCTTCAACCGTTGGAACCTCCTGTGGTTGAGGACGTTCACATCGGTCTTATGCCCAGCGACTCCTCCAATGTCGAGGTCACTGCCTCAATAGACCCTGGCAAGGATGCCTCCGGCTATGTCGGCATCACCTATGATGAGACTTGGGAGTTCCATGTGGATTATATGTGCCGATATGTCCTCGACACAAAAAGTTGGCGGGTCAACGAACGTACTGAGGACTATCCTAATTACTGGTGCTGGCGTTCCAATTCATTGAATGGTGTGATTCTGGTGAACTACTCTCAGATCGAGAGTGGGAAGATCGTCTCTTTCCCCGTCATAAATTTCCCCAGGATAAACAATCGCAACCATAAGAAGTATTCCATCAATGTTCATGCGATCAACATTCCCGAGTCCACTTACAAGTACCTTAAGAACCTCGACGACATTTCCAGCTCCAATGGGAGCCTGTTCACACCCAATCCCGGAGAGATGCCCAGTAATCTCTACTGCGAGAGTGATCCTGATCAACGGGTGATGGGTTATGTCACAGCCTCCAAGGTGGGATCCAAGAGAGTTTTCATGGATTCCCGGTACTTCACTCCCAAAGAACCATCCACATCTTATCTGTTCATATCGGAGGATCACAAGGAGGATTATGAATTCGGGTTCTATCCGGTTGACCTCTTCAACCTTCCAAAGGGGCGGGATGGCAGTTATGTGGAGACGGTCTATTGGGGCCCGATGTATTGCATCGACTGCGTCGCGGCAGGCGGAACTAAAGAAAAACCAGACTTTTGGCAATGATGAAAAAGACACTATCAATACTGATTATAGCCCTTTCGGCGGCTTTCTCGCTTCGTGGGGCCGACATGCCGGTCGAGCGGATATTCGTGTCCACCGACCGTGAGGTGTACATCGCTGGAGACATGGTCTGGTGCTCCTTGTTCTGCCTGAACGGCGAAGGGAAACTGGCTTCTGCCAGCGCGGTCTCTTATCTGGAGCTCATTTCTTCGGAAGGAACCGTGGTTGAGGCCAAGGTCGGGCTTCTTGAAGGACGAGGAGCCGGGAGTTTCAGAATCCCTATCACAGTTCCGACCGGCACTTATCGTCTCGTGGCCTACACTTCAGCCAATGTCAACGAGGACGGTACCCCTTGGATGGCGGGGTCAAGGATACTCACCATATTCAACACCTTGTCCGCTGACCGTGTGAAAGATGGTTGCTCGATCGTCGATGACGCTACTTATAAGTCTATGAATAAGGAAGTTGTCGCTTCTGCTGGAGACTTGGTGTTCAATTCCACAGCCCGTGTCCGCAAAGGAGCGGACGTGGGAGTCCTGGTCCAGAACCACGGTCCTTTGGCGGACTTTTCCATCTCGATCTACCATGAGGATGAAGTGGTGCCGGCTCCGCAGGACAACACTATGGCCGGTTTCCTGAAATCCATCCCCTCGGGGGCTCATCCTCATTTCACCGGGGACAGGGCTTTGGAATATGATGGCGAGATCATCACCGCCAAGGTATCTGGCACAATGTCCAGCCAGACCGATTATTCAGTCACAACCTTGTCTTCCGCTGGCTCCCCGTCCAATCTGTACATCGGAGTCACGGATAATGACAGAGTCAGATTCATGACCAACAACATCTACGGAGATCGGGAGATAGTCTGCGAGGTCTCCACTCTTGACCGTATGGATGGCTCCATTGAGTTTGAGAATCCTTTCATCTACCCTTCACCTGGTGAGTTGCCCAAGCTTTCCCTTAACAAGAGCCAATACGGAGACCTGTCGGCCAGGAAAGCTGCTCTTCGTGCGGAGAAGCCATTGAGAATCGATACTTTAGCTACTATGCTCAGGCATCGTGAGGACCTGCTTTTGGAAAGCTCTCCACGCACGCGCTTCCATCTTGATGACTACAACCGCTTCCCCTCAGTGAAGGAGGTCTTGATTGAGATCATCCCGATCTTGAGTCTTCGCCGGGAGAACGGCGAGACCGTCATGAGGATCACGGTGACTGACGGTACCGAGGCCTACCGCACCCGTGTCGGCAACCTTCTGGTGATGATGGATGGGGTCGTGTTGACCGATCTTGACCTCTTGCTGGATTTTGATGCCATGCTGCTTGAGGATGTCGATGTGTATCAGCAGGCGGTGGTCTGCGGGAAAGTCTCTTACTCTGGTGTGGCCAATTTCATCACCAAGAAGAACTATGTCACAGCTCTTTCTTTCCCGGCGAATGTTCGTGTCGTGGACTTTAAGGGCGTCTCTTATCCAGTCGCTTATTATGGGGAAGCTCCTGAAGGAGAGGGAGTTGATCTTAGACAGGTGCTTTATTGGGATCCTTCGATGCGTGTTGAGGCAGGCGGACAGGCGAGGATTAATTTCCGCACGCCAGCTTATTCCGGCAGCTTCAGGGCAGTCGCTGATGGCATCGCCGCCGACGGCACTCCTGTCCATCATGAGTGGACATTTGATGTCGAATGATAAAAAAATCCTAAAAACTATTAGGTTTTATAAAAAACATGTTATATTTGCGGTGTATTAGTTCAGTAGTACACCGCAAATTATTATTAAAGTATATTAAGATGAGATCTAGAATTATCTTTCCGGCCATCGCGATGATGGCAATCATGGCCTCTTGCGGCCCCCGTATTTCCAAGACGGTGGTGGCAAATGAACCCGCTGATGGTGGATCCTACACCGAGAAGACCGTCCCTGTCGTGACAAAAATAGCCCCCGACAGCGAGGTGACCCTTCGTTTCTATGACGCCCTTCCGGATGTCGCTTACATCTCAGCGGCTGATTTCCAGTCGATTGTGCTTCCAGGATCAACTATGACCGTGACCCACACCGGAGTGGGTGAGTACACTCTCACCAACGCTGACGCATCCGCGGTTGTCAATATCAATAATGACGTTTTTGTTTCTGAGGATTTCGAGGCTTTCACCAACCAGATGGGACTTCTCCAGCCCGGGATGGCCAATGTCTATTATGACGGCATGCCTTTCGTCCGTTACAAGAGTGTGACTTACACACCCGCGAAGGTGACTACGACCCTCGACATGGGTAAGTACGGGATTGACATCCACGCCGACGGCAAGGGAACTGTCTATTTCCCCTTCGCCACTTTGGCCGACATGTACACCGATCTTTTCTATCACCACGCCGGCTTCAACGGTGAGAAGGTGGTCGCCAACCTTTCCGTCAATGAGGTCAGCCTCGCTGAGATTGATTCCACATATAATGAGCCTCTTGTCAGGAGCAATGTACGCTCCGAGTCTCTTGCCGCCTTCAATTATAAGGAACTCTGCTTCGCTATGGACCATTTCTATGGTTTCCCCGGCCGAGTCAAATACAACGCGCAACTGAAGGCTAAAGGACTTGACAAGACCCTTGAGGAAGACGTGGAGTCAGGCCCGGAGATCAAGAAGCTTCTCCTCTCGACCTCGTTGCCTGAGTACTTCACTGGCATGATGGGTCTCTTCGGTATCTATTTTGACGGGCACACATCAATG
>JAEEGJ010017074.1_pt1 | contig 16506 bp, 13 predicted proteins | sample 8958761 | NCBI WGS metagenome assembly JAEEGJ01 (sample SAMN16246546, study PRJNA631951) | gut metagenome | biome: gut microbiome; feature: rumen; material: RS-attached | host: Bos | place: Iran: Karaj | collected 2018-10
TGTCCCCAAACCGGGCCGTTAATCAGAATCGCCGGATTCAAAGCGACAAAGGCAATCAGCAAATGTTTTTTCCAATCCGGGTAATTAAACTTTTCCGTAATACGGCAAAGAAAATCCACAAAGAACAGATGCGAGAAGAATACCGGCCAAAGGCACATGAACTTCAAGAAAAAAGTTTTATCAACCGCAATATCCAAAACAGCATGGATTTGCGCGACAACCCAAAGCCAAAAGACATATAGCGGCGGGTAATTCCCCTTGAAGCCGCCAAAGCCGCCATCTATTAGCTGTTGGACCCAGCCCACCCAAAAGCTCTGGTCGCCATCATAAGGAGTACTTGCAGTGCAGACAACATTGGCGAGCAAGCAAATTACGCCCCAAAAGATAAACAGTTTCAGGTTGTTTCGATACTTGTACATGCTATAGACTCATCAGCAAAATGGAAACACAAACGGCAAACAGCAAAACGACACTCCAGCCGCAAACTTTAAGTATTCTCGATGACCCATCGCCGCAGAAGCCACTGGCCGCCCACGGCAAACAGCTCAAAAGCACGGGCACAATGTAGCGGAAATCGTTACTGCAAGAGAATGGGTATTTCAAGCGGAGCGTAATCATGGCGGCAAAGAAAAGGAACGCCTGAGCCGCAAGAATCACTTGAACCTTATCCCAACGAGATTTCCAGAATCCGCGAATGCCAAATCCCAGGAGAGCGACAAAGCAAGCGCTGATGATGGAGGCAAGCCAAAGTCCCATAGGCGTTGTCAACAACTTAAATTCGCCGAACAGCGAAGTTTTCGCGAGATAATTCCAGAAGAACTGGCGGCCCAGTTCATCGTGCCACGGATCCGTATAGGGATTTGTCAAGAACGTCTTGAAATCGAAAAACAGGAAGTTCCCCGGATCATTGCGGACAAGTACGGTGTTGTCGTTACCACTTGCGTTTCCAACGATATCTTGGGTCAAGGCAACGCATGCCACCGAAATCGCGGCAGCCACAAAAAGGCCCGCCCCGACGCGTTCTGAGCGGCTCCAACTGCGCGGATTGCGGAAAAGCTGAAGCAATGCCGTAAGCCCGAGAATGCCAAAGGTGACGACCGCCGTCGATTTTGTCCAGTAGGCAATAAACGATGCCACGACTGCGACAATGAAATACTTCCCGAAATTCGTGCGGATGTACTTAAAGCAGCCCCACAACGCAATTGCGTGCATTGCATAAAAGAGGATATCGTTCCCGAGGCGAGGCGAGGCCAAAATAAAGCTCGGCCAGACGCTCCACAAAAGCGTTGCCGCAAAGAGCGGTGCTCCACTCAATACATTTTTAAGGCATGCAAGGCCAAAGCCGAGCGCGACAAGCGAAATGAGGAAATCAAACCACTTGACAGCATTCTGCGGTGCACAATGCATGAGATTCGACATTTTCCACACACCAGCGCTCAGCACAAAATAAACAGGTGGATGGTAGCAGGTCCAACATTCATTCGATGCGGGAATGCGGCCATCTTCTGCGATGATTTTTATGTAATGCTCATGACCGCCCACGTCGTGTCCACGTTGGTTATAGAACGTTTCGCTGGTGTAGCCCACACGCAAAAGAAGCCCTATAAAGAAAACGAAAAGCAAGCTGCGTCTTAGCTTAAGACGGACCCCAATCGAAAAGATGAGCGCACCAAGCAGCAAGAAGAACATCACCGAGAAAAAGCCTAACCAAGATCCGCTGCCATTGATGGCTGCCGTAATGCCGCCAGGGCCACCACCGTTCCAGAGCGACATCTTAATGTGCAAATCGGAAACATCCTTGCCCAGATTCTTTACGATTTCAGCTTTGTCTAGAATAAAGCCTTGGTTCCAGTCGCAATAACCTGGATATTGTTCAAACGGAAACTTGACATCATTGACAACAAGTTCAGTAACACAATCATCTGGATGGATTTTCAAGAAAAAGTCGCTTGCGAAACCTGCGGCAACATCCATGTCAACGGTAAAGTTTTCTCCATCTTCCATCGGAACGCTCACCGGCATAACCGTTGCGGAATCAGTCCCTTGCCTATGCAAGACGACGTTCTTTATTTCCGGGTTGAACGCATACGAAAGGACGACAAAAAGAGCCATCCCCAGAATCAAGGGTAGTTCCCGCTTAACGAAGCTTCGCATTACTTTTTACCTTCGTGGTATTCCTCTTCGCTGTTCACGCTCCAAAGCGAGGTTTTGTCCGTCGAATTTTCGCGGATGCACTTCACGACTTCCATGGCGGCGAGCATGCTGTGGTCCATGTTGTTGTACTTGTGCATGCCATTGCGCCCCATGAGGAACATATTATCAATCGGATCGAGGTAACTGCGGACCTTATCAAATTCGCCGTAAGTACCGAAGTAGGCAGGGTAAGCCTTCTTGATATGGAACACCACGGCGTCGCGGACAGATTCAGGCCTTGCCACGTCAATCTTGTCGAGTTCTGCAATCGCAAACTTGATGAAGTCATCATCAGGCATGGTCCACATTTCGTCGCCTTCGGTGGCAAAGTATTCAAGACCGATCCACACCTTTTCGGGGTCTGCAACAAGATACGGGCTCCAGTTGTTGAATATCTGGATGCGGCCGAGCTTCACGTCGGATTCCTGCACGTAAATCCAGTTGTCGGCAACGAACTTGAGCTTGCTTTCGGGCGTGCCCGGCTTTGCAGGATTCTTGATTTCAAGTTTATCCAAAAGGAGGCCCACAGTAATGAAATCGCGATAAACGAGACCGTCGGAAACACGACGCACTTCGGCGGGCACAGGCATCTTTTCGCTATCCATCGCAGCGACGAGTTCCTTGACCGGCATCGTCGAGAGGAAGTAATCGCACGGGACGGTTTCCGTATAGCGCCCGTAATCCACGACAACGCTTTCAACGCGAGAGCCGGTTCCATCGCGGTTCACGCCCACCACACGAGCGTTCATGACAATCTTGCCGCCCATTTCCTGCACCTTCTCGGCAACGGTTTCCCAAAGCTGGCCAGGGCCGAACTTCGGATAAAGGAACTGACCGATAAGACTCGTTTCGGTATCCTTTTGGCGGATATCGGCGGCATTAGCGGAAGCCCCATCGGCAGAAGCGTCCGCCTTTTTCTTGCCCGCAAAAATCTGCTTTACCGCATGCACCACGGTTTTCGTAATCGAAAGGCCCTTGATGCGCTGGCCACCCCAATCAGGGCTAATCTTGCTGCACGGCACGCCCCACACCTTTTCGGTGTAGTCGCGGAAGAACGTGCGGTAAAGTTCCACGCCAAAACGGTTAATCATGAAGTCTTCGAGGCTATTTTCTTTGCGGGCGGGAAGCAACTGCACCTTGATGTAGCTCAAGCCGATTTTCATCACGCGCCAAAGCCCAAGGTTGCGAATCGTATCGCCGTTCAAGCTGATGGGGTAATTGAACAACTTGCGCAAAAAGAGAATTCGCGAAAGGCGGCTGCGGCAAAGCATCACGTAGTCCGTCTTCTCCGGATCGGGGCCGCCTTCCGTCAGCGGAACCTTGCGGCCAATCGCGATGTCGTCCTTGCTAGCGACACCCTGGAGCGGCAAGATTCCCTGCCACCAGTCCATCACCGTATCGCTCTTGCTGAAAAAACGATGGCCGCCAATATCCATGCGGTTGCCTTTGTAACGCGCCGTACGCGAAATCCCGCCAATGACGTCTTCCGCCTCAAAAATCACAGGCTTCACATCTGTTGTCCGCAATAGTTCAAGAGCCGCAGTCAAGCCTGCGGGGCCAGCACCAGCAATTACAGCAACTTTCTTAAATTCTTTTTCGGTAGTCATTCAATCCTTCCTATACCTTTTAATCCTAACAAATTCAAGCCGTTTTCCGTTCCCGGAAAAGCATCATCTTCCGGGCCCCAAAATTCCACATCAGCACCAAGACGGCAGCAAAAATTTTGGACAGCATTTCATTCCATCCAAGTTGCCCGACCATCAAATACATGAGCAGTTGATTAAAACCGACGCCCGCAATCCCGACCACGGCAAAAATGCCGAATTCCGCTGTCTTCTTGTTTTCTAGAACACGTTTGCATTCCGAAAACACCCAGACAATGCTCATGATGTAATTAAGCACAAGCCCAGCTACAAGCCCCACCAGATTCGCGAGCAAGTAATGCCACTCGAACTTGTAAAGGCAAAGTGCAAAAAGCCCAAAATCTACAACAAAAGCAAGCCCGCCCGTTACAAGATAGCGCACAAACTGGCCCATCAAGGAACTGCGAGGCATCCTTCTCCAAAGCCGCCTAACAAATGATTCATTTTGCATGGGAGTAATAATAACAATTTTCAGCGATAAAAGAGATTTCACAAGCAGAAATGCCAATAATATAGTCTATATGTTGCATATAATACGTAACGTATTTTATGGCATTTATTTCGCAAATTACAATAATCAAAAATTTTCTAAATTTAGGAAAAATAATAAACCAACATGAAACCTAAAAGAATCGAATATATTGACGTTGCCAAGTTCCTAGCCATGATTCTAGTCGTGTTCACGCATGGCGTCAAGGAAAGCAGCTTTGTAGCCTTTGCCTTTGCATTTCACCTGCCTGTATTCTTTGTTCTGAACGGGATGACGCTAAAAATCGAGGGCCAAAAGTTTGGCGACTTTCTCGTCAAAAAACTCCAACGCTACATCGTTCCGATGTTCGGACTAGGAATCATTTGCGTTTTGTTCGATTTGTTTGTCAAATGGCTGCTCAACAATCCAATTCCCGACCATTTCATCATCACAGGGATGGCAAACGTCATCAACCAAGTGAGGTTGTTCGCTATCTGGTTTTTGCCAGCATTGTTCTTTACGGACATTATCCTCTTCGGATTCCACCGCATGGCCAAAGGCAGGCTATGGCTCATGGGCATCTTGTCGCTGTTGCTCTTGGGAATCGGCATTCTTTTCAATCAGTTCCACAACGTTGCATTGGTCTGGAACTTTGACGCTGCGTTTTTCGGCACCCTCTTTACGTACCTGGGATTTGCGTTCCACCACCAGAAGCTTTCGGGCTTCTACAACTTTGTCACAAAGAAACGCATCCGTGCACTCTTTATCGGGGTTGTTTTGATGACTGGCACTTATTTTATCAGTCAATACCATTACGAGATTGAGCATCGCCATCTTGAAATGTTTTCTCGTTACTTTATGCCATATTATATGACCCTCCCCAACGCCGTCATTGGTTCACTCGGATTCATTCTCATCTGTCGCGGGATTACGAATCCAGTTTTTGCAAAACCAGTCGAAATGAACCTCGCTCTTTTGGCATTCCATCAAATTTTGGCGTTCCCGCTATTCCGGTTCAAACTTTGTCCTGAATGGTGGGCAAACGTTCACCAGTTGCCGGTAAGCGACCCGCAATACATGTTGTTCAACAGCGCGATGACATTGTTTTCGGTTGCACTCATTGCGATTATTTACTTTATCATCAAGTATTCCCCAATAAGCGTCATCGTGAATCAACCGTTGGCGGGGATATATAGACGAGTGACGAGAGAGAGTAAACAGTGATTAGTGGTTAGTGATTAGGAATGAAAAATTAAAAGTTAAAAATGAAAACGTCATGTTGAGCGAAGCGAAACATCCAGGCTAAAACATAACTGGATCCTTCTTGCTTCGCAATCAGGATGACGTTCCTAACCCCTACAACCTAGCACCCATTACTTAGCTGTAGAACGTTTTCAATAATTTAATCATATCGGCATGGTCGCTTGTGGCCATCATCTCGCGAATGCTGTGCATGCTGAGCATGGGTTCGCCGATATCGACCGTCGGAATCCCGAGGTTTGCCGATACCGTCGGACCGACCGTACTTCCGCATGGCATGTCGTTACGCGTAATGAACACCTGGAGCGGGATTCCCGCCTGTTCGCAAAGCAAGCGGAGCTTGGCAGAACTCATCAAGTCGCTCGCATAACGCTTTTGAGAATTTGTCTTCAACACAATGCCTTTGCCCAATAGCGGCGCATGATTCGGTTCGTGCTTTTCCATGTGGTTCGGGTGGGCCGCATGAGCCATGTCGATAGATATGGCAATGGACTCCGCAAGGTATGAGGTATGAGATCGGGCATGCCCCTCCAGGATGACACCTCTAGCATTGTCATTCTGGAGCGAAGCGATAGAATCCAAAACATTTTCTAAGAAGTTTCCGGCGGCACCTTCGCGGGTCGTAGAACCGACTTCCTCGTTATTGAAGAAACAAGCGACCAGGCAATCATTTTCGTCTGATTCCGCAGAAACAATCGCCTCCGCAATCGCATGGCAACTGCTCAGGTTGTCAAGCCTTCCAGAATAAATCCACTCGTCGTTAAGCCCGCCGCGATTGGCAGACTGGGCATCAAACAGCTGGACATCGAAATCCACCAGACGCGCCCCTTCGGGGAGTTCTTTTTCGAGCGCGGCAACAAATGCATTTTTATTTCCATCCTGCGCACTACACCACAAAGCGTTGAAATCCACCTGTGGATTCACCTTGAGCCCGTCCTGATTCACGTTGCGGTTCAAGTGAACTGCCAACTGCGGAATCCTGAAGAGTTTTGCGCCACGGAACAGTTTTGTCTTGAGCGTTGCAGAATCCGACGAATCCACATACGCAAGCATTCCCGCATAGCCGAGGTCGCGGTCGAGCCAGCTCGTATAAAGCGGCGAACCATAAACCTCCGTGTGGAGCGTACAGACACCCGCATTCATTCCATCCGGATTCGGGGAGACTTTCAACGCCGGGAAATCCGTATGCGCAAGCGCAATCCGGAACCGCGAAGACGAGTTCCACTGTTTGGGAGTGCGAAACGCGATAATCGAAGCACCGCGACACACGAAATACGCTTTGCCGGCTACTAGTTCCACCCCAAAATCAAAATTTGTAAAAGAGTTTGCTTCAAATTGAGATTTAAGACAATCCACCGTATGGTACGGCGTCACGGCAGCATTTAAAAATTCAAAAAAATCCATATTTCCTCATAAATTTTCTTTTTATTACAATTTGATAATATAATCTATTTATATTTTTTCGCAAACAATGGCATTTCAAAAGATTAAACAGATTAACTGGATGGAAATGTCCGGCCTCTTGGTCGGCGTATTGAGCACTGTTGCCGTCATGATTTTTTCGCTGGTGCTTTACCACTACCTTTTTGACACAGGTGTCATCAAAGCCAAGGAGTACAAGCTCTACAGTAACTTTGAAAAGGCCTTAGGCCTCAGACCGGGAACTCGTGTACAGATTAGCGGTGTCGATGTCGGGCAAATTTCGGACATGCAAATCAAACCCGATGGCAATGGCGTGCTCATGGAGTTTTCCATCCGCCAAGAATTCCAGCCGATGATTACCGATAGTGCGATTGTGTATGCCATCCGTGACCAGAACATGATTTCGGCCCGTGTTATCAACATCGACATCAAGAAAGGCAAAGGCCGCGTGTTGAGCGACGGAGAATCTCTCCCTGCAGGCAAGGCACAAGATATCGAAACGGTTCTCGAAACCACAAACGAACTTTTAGGCCGTGTAAGCCACCTCGTCGATGCAGCCGACGAACTTGTAGCGATGGCGCTAGATACCGGAACGACGGTGGGCGCATTGTTCGGTTCGCGTGCCCTTTACGACAACATCGACAAGCAAATCAACAGACTTAACGAAATTACATTCCTCAGCAAGACCGTTCTTTCCAAGACGTCTATCTTGCTAGACACGATGAACTACGGTGTTCCGTCACTCCTCAACCGGAGCAACGAAGTTACAATCAGCATGGGCAACTTGCTCAGCGAATTCAAGACTCTGCCGACTCAGATTACCAATCTTCTCAGTTCCATGGACACAACGGTTATTCGCATGGACAATATCGTCTCCGATTTCGGTACGGTCACAAACGGTTTGCAAGACTTCATGAATACGACGGAAAACACCTTGCAAAACGCGGATGACTTGATGACCGGCATGTCCAAGATGTGGCTCCTCAGAAGCAATGTTCCGCAGCATGATTCCGTGCCCTTTGTCGGAGAGACGCTATGGTAATACGGAACTCTATAAAGTTCGCTCTTTGCATGGCGCTTGGCTTTTCTGCCGCATTTGCGTCGGAGTCGGGAATGCTCGCCTCTCGCGCACAGAAGTCCTTGAAGGTCGGGAAATTTGCCAAAGGGTATTCGCAGCTGGAACGCGCCTTGATCGCCAGCCGCAAAGAAGCGGACAGGCGTTCCGAAGCCCGCATTTTCATTGCGATGGGGCAAGTCCGCACAAAGAGTCTTGATTACGACATGGCCGATTCATTGCTGAACTATGTTGAAAACGAAGGCATGGACCGTTCGACAAGGGCAATGCTCGTCAAAGCGAAAATGGCTTTGAAAAACGCCACCGAAAAGTATTCTGAAGCAGTTCAACTTTGCGAAGGCTTCGACGAAGACGTGCTCGGCAAACTCGAAGACCAGCTACAAGGGGCGTTTTATTCGGAATGCGCTATCGCCTACGCCGGAAGCCGTAACAGCGAAAAAGCAGCACAAGCACTCAAGATGGTCGGCAAGAGCACCGACGACGACACGGGAATCTATTTCTGGACGGAAGCCCGCCTGGCCGATTTGCAAAAGTCCGGCAACGCCGATTCGCTTTACCGCGAAGCGGAAGCAAAATCCGTGGAAGCAAACATGCCCTTCACAACGGCAAACATTCTTTACCACCGCGGTGAGTTTTTAAGCAAATCCAATGCGGCCGAAGCAAAGAAGGTATTCGACCGCTGCAAGACAGCATTCGAGTTGATGGGACTCCCCAAGAACGCAAAGCGCTGCACCAAATAAGCGAACGAGTGTCCGCTTTGTTTATTTAATAAAGTAATCGATTACTTCTTTTTTAAAGTATCCGCGACGTTCGCGGCATTTGCGACTTTTGATATCGTCGTATCTACGGGAACCGCTGCGGTTGTATCAGCGGAAGAAGTCAAATCGGCCGGAGCCGCTGTCGAATCTGCGGTTGCAGGTTCTTCGGGTTTCTTCATGGTCAAGAGTTCACGATAAACTATTGACGGATGAATTTTGCCGTCGGCCATGTTATCGACGAGGTACTTGACCTTCTGATAGACCTGGTCATTGTCGAAATCCTTGATCAAGCTCTTGTAACCAAGGAGCTTGAGAATTTTAACATAGAAGCTCGCACGGAACTTTTTGAAGCGCGGCTGCATCACGTCGTTCAGGACGGTTTCCAGAGCGGTTTCCGTCTGCATGGAATCGAGTTCGAAGCTGCGGTAAATCGTGCGGATGTGGTCGGGAATCGTCGTATCGGGGCTATCGAAATATTTGCGCATCACGTTTGCTGCTTCCGTCTTGTTGGGGTACGGACCGCGGGCAAGTCGCAGCGCAAAGTAAAGCGAGAGGCGCCAGTTTTCAGGATAAACGCGAGAAGCGCGGCGCAAAACCGAAAAGTCCGAAGTATCAGGAGCATCTACCGGAGTCACGCCACCGACAAAGTAATACGGCGTATAGAACAAAGAGTCGAGACTCGTTGAAAGCTCAGCCACATGACCGAGATATGCATATTCCTTGCCGGTGAGATAGCTTTCGCCCAGTTCGGTAAGGCCCTTGATCCAGAAGAGCCCTGCCACGGATGCATCATGGCCAGCCGCCACGTAACGAACAGAAGAAGCCTTCGGCAAGAAGGACTCGTCGAAGTTCGTGCCGGGAAGCGGCTTTGCGTAATGGAACGCAAGCGCGATGATGGCAATAGCAACTATAAGAGCAGCAAGGAAACGCATGGAACTTACAAACAAGCCTCCGCGAGTTTTTCGAGTGCATCGACGCAATCGTTTGCGTAGTTCGCCGGCGTATCGTTACGCTGCCAGGCAAAGTTGAGGCCACTGCTCGAATTGAGCACGTGGAACTTGCGCTTGCCGCCACCGTTTTCGATAGCCTTGAGAACGGTCTTTGCGTCGCCGCCCTGACCACCAGGCACGCCAGGAATGGACACGCCCGGAATGAGGAACGGAATTTCGTACTTGGTTTCTTGGGCCAAGTAACGCGTGATGTTTTCGAGTTCGCCCGGGTTCGTGGCACCGACAACGGCACCGAGGTAACCCTGCCCCTTGTCCCATTCCACAATCTTGTCTGCAACAGAATAGAAAGCCTGGGCGGCATCGCGGATTTGCAAATCCTGAAAGTCGTGAGCGCCCTTGTTGCTCGTGCGGAGGAGCACGTAGGCGCCGTTCTCGCTGTTTTCGCGAATGAACGGACCGACGGAATCGGCACCCATCCACGGGGAGACGGTCACAGCATCGGCACGGTAAACGTCGTAGGCGGCGTTTGCGTAGGCAGCACTGGACTTTCCGATATCACCGCGCTTTGCATCCAAAATAACCGGAATGCCGGCGCTTCTGTAATCGGCAATGAGCTGCTGCAAAACGAGCATCGACTGCACGCTCACGCATTCGTAATAAGCACTGTTCGGCTTTACGACAGCGGGCTGCACGTTACGCTTGAGGCAGCATTCCAGAATATCGGAATAGAATCGCTTGATGCGGTCTTCGGGAGTGCCTTCAAGCGGGATGAGCTTGAGCACAGGGTCCATGCCCATGCAGACCGGGTTACCGCACTTCGCAATACGCTGTTCAAGGCGATCGTAAAAGCACGTCATTACTTCAATTCCTCCTGAATCTGGGCGGCTTCGTAAGAGAGAATGCCGTGGGCGACAGCCACGTTCAGAGATTCAAGTTCACTGCTCATCGGAATCTTCACCGTTTCGTCGGCGAGCTCGATGAAGTACGGATTGGTGCCAGCACCTTCGTTACCCACGAGGAAAGCCATCTTGCGGAGCTTGTGGCTCGGGATTTCGCGGAGGGACTGCTTTGCATGCAAATCCGTTGCGATGATGGTGTAGCCCTTGCTGCGGAGGAAATTGATTTGGTCCACAAGATCCACATCGAATTCAAACGGGACGCGGAGGAACGTACCCGAGGAACCGCGGACAACCTTCGGGTTGAACGGGCTCACGGTACCGCGACCGAGAATCATGCCGTTAGAACCAAAGCCGAGGCTCGTGCGGAAGAGCGTTCCGAGGTTACCCGGATCCTGTACGGCATCGACAAGCGTGAGCACGCTGCGGCTCATATCATAGACCGGCTTCTTGCTCGCGATGTTGCAGTAAGCGATGATGCCCTGCGTCGTCACCGTAGAAGAAAGACGCTTCATCTGTTCTTCGGTGAGCACGTGCATCGTAATTTCAGCTTCGTTGATGGCTTCGATCAACGGTTCGTTTTCGAAACCTTCGACAGCGTAAATCGAAATGACGATTTCGCGGTGGTGCTTCACGAGTTCTTCGACAACGTGAACGCCTTCGCCAAGGAACTTGCCTTCGCGTTCGCGGCCCTTTTCGGTCGTGCAGGCGATGAGGCGCTTGAACCACGGCGGTGTGGAAGCGGCATCGTCCACGGTCTCGATTTGGGCGGCGCGAGCTTCGAGCGCGGCCTCGTCCAAATTCTCGTCCACCGTTTCCTTCTGTTCGGGGCGCTGGCGATAAACAGGGGCGTTCGTCACGGCGTCGCGACGGCCGCGGTTGAACGGCTTGTCGCCAAAGCGGTGCGGGCGACGGTCGCGATTGAACGGACGGTCACCAAAGCGGCGTTCTTCGCGGTTAAACGGGCGGTCTTCGCGATTTTCGTCGCGGCGGTCGCCACGGTCAAAACGGCGTTCCCCGCGGTCACGGTCGAAACGACGTTCGCCACGATCGCCACGGCCAAAGGGCTTGTCGCCAAAGGAACCGCGTTCGTCGTCGTTGCGGCGAGGGCGGCGTTCAGGAGCTTCGCTGACTCCAAATTTACGGTCCAGCGTCATTCTTACAGTACGCTTCGGTTTGTTTTCTTCTTCACTCATAATTTTTCCATCAACTGTTTGGCGACGGATTCCCCGTCAATTTCTAGAATCTTGTAGAGAGCTTTGATTTCTCCCTGTTCAACGAATCTGTCCGGAAGACCGAACCGGTACAGTTTCTTGTCCGTATAGCCCAGATCGGACAACAGTTCCGCTATAGCTGAACCATAGCCACCCACCCGCGTGTTGTCTTCCAATGTCACGATAACATTATGGCTGTCAAACAGCGAACGGTAGCATTCCTGGTCAAGCGGCTTGATAAAACGGGCATCCACAAGCGTCGGGTTGTATCCGTTTTCACGAAGCACGGAGGCAGTCTTCTTGAGTTCATTTGTCATGAAGCCAGCGCCCAGAAGGAGTATGCCGGAACCCTTCTCAAGAATTTTCGGGCTCTTGTCGTCGAACGGTCCTTCCGAAGGCACGAGTTCAGCGGCCAGCGAGGTCCCCCTCGGATAGCGAATCGCCACAACGCCTTCCATATCAATCGCGGCAGTCAACATGTCGCGCAATTCATTTTCGTTGGAAGGCGCCATGAGAGTAAGGCCAGGAACCGTGCGCAAGAACGACAAGTCAAAAGCTCCGTGGTGCGTCGGGCCATCGGCGCCGACAAGGCCCGCACGGTCAAGAACAAGCACCACATGCAAATTCTGTAACGCGATATCGTGGATAATCTGGTCGTAGGCGCGCTGCATGAACGACGAATAAATCGCCACCACAGGAACGACACCTTCGCAGGCCATACCCGCAGCAAACGTCACCGCATGTTCTTCGGCAATGCCCACGTCTATCACGCGATCCGGGAGTTCTTTCGCCACGATGTCGAGGCCGCAGCCCGTAGGCATCGCAGCCGTAATCCCCATAATTCGCTTGTCCTTCTTGGCAAGTTCAAGAAGCGTATTGCCGAACACGTTCGTGAGAGAGGGGTTCGGGTTCCCCGGCGAGAGCGGAAGTCCGCTTTCGGGGTCAAACGCGCCGCAACCATGATACTTTGTCGGATTCTTCTCGGCAGCCGTAAAACCGCGCCCCTTTTCGGTAAGCACGTGGACAAGGCACGGGCCCTGCTGGTGCTTGACGCGTTCAAGAATCATCACGAGTTCATCGATGTCATGACCGTCGATCGGACCGAAATAACGGATGCCCAAATCTTCGAAGAAACGTCCCGGCTTCACGGCATTCTTAGCCGCATTCTCGACCTGCAAGAAGAGATCGCGGAAACGGGAACCCAGAATGCCCGGCAAACGCGTCATCACGCGGTCCAAGTCCGTACGCATCTTGTTGTAAACCGGATCCGAAATCACACGGTTCAAATATTTGCTGAACCCGCCAACGTTAGGCGCGATGCTCATCCTGTTATCGTTCAGGATGATGGTCATGTTCTGCTTGGAGGCGCCCACATTGTTGAGCGCTTCGTACGCCATACCGCCCGTCATGGAACCATCGCCAATGACAGCAACCACGTTATTGTTACGGTTGAAGCGGTCGCGCGCAACGGCAAAGCCAAGAGCCGCCGAAATAGAAGTCGTAGCATGTCCGGCACCGAAGCAGTCATAGACGCTCTCGTTCCTTTTGAGGAATCCGGAAATACCGCCCTGCTGGCGCAAAGTATCGAAGCGGTCGTAGCGGCCGGTCAACAACTTGTGCACGTACGCCTGGTGCCCCACGTCCCAGACAATCTTGTCGTCGGGCGCGTTGAACACATAGTGAAGCGCAAGAGTCAGTTCTACAACGCCAAGGCTCGAAGCCAAATGACCGCCATGCTTGGACACCTGCCCAATAATGGTCTCGCGAATCTGCGAAGCCAGACGGTTCAACTCCTCGATGGAGCAATGTTTCAAGTCCTGAGGTGACTTTACGTCTTTCAGTTCCATTTATTTCACTCGGGTAATGATGTATGCCGCTATAGAACGGAGGATAGAGGTATCGCACTTGAGGCCATCCAAGACCTTGACGGATTCCTCGTAAAGTTCCCTGGCGCGTTCCCTAGACTTTTCCAAGCCCACAATGGACGGGTAAGTGGCCTTGCCGTTCTCGACGTCAGACCCGGCATCCTTGCCAAGTTCTTCGGTCGTGGAGACGATGTCCAGAATATCATCCACAATCTGGAAAGCAAGCCCGATGGAGCGGCCGTAGTTGCGGATGATTTCCATATCCTTTTCGCTTGCGTCCGCAAGCATCGCACCCACGAGGAGCGAAGCTTCGATAAGAGCCGCCGTCTTGTGGTAGTGAATGTAATCGACAATTTCGAGATCGACCGTCTTGCCTTCGCATTCGATATCGGTCATTTCGCCGCCAATCATGCCGTAAGTGCCGAGCAGGTGCGCGAGGAGTTCGATAGCCTTCGCGTTGCCGGTCTTGCCCATCATCTCGAAAGCGTGGACGCAGAGAGCGTCGCCCGCCATCACGGCTGTAGCTTCGCCAAACTTCTTGTGGCTCGTGAGCTTGCCACGGCGGTAGTCGTCATTATCGACACACGGAAGATCATCATGGATCAGGCTGAACGTGTGGAGCATTTCGAGAGCGCTCGTCGCAAGCCAAATCTTGTCTCCCTTGCCGCCAAACATGTCGAACGTGGCCTTCGCAAGGCCCGGACGCAGGCGCTTACCGCCCGCGAACATGGAATAGCGCATGGCTTCGTGCAAACGGCACGGGCGGTCGCTAACTGGAGGGAGATGTTCATCAAACTTCGCCTCGGCATCTTTTGCGATGCGGGCGAGATAATCCTGAGCAATTTTTGCTTCTGATTCAATAGACTGCATGTGCACAAAGATACTTAATTTCGCAATTGTATACAAGTCTAAACAGACCGAAACAAGGTCGCAACATGTGAAAAAACACAAAAAAAACCGCCCGTGCAAGGCGGCTTATGCTTGTAAGAAAATTGTATTTGTTCCCTAGAACAACGCGCCGTAAAGCGTTACGTCATCGATGTAGAATTCGGTGCCGTCTTGCGGGAAAATATGGAGCTGTTTGACCAAGTATTTCACGCCGCTCCAAGAGGTAAAGCAGGTTTCCGTCTTCGCGTTTCCGACACAGAGTTCGGCCGGGTTCACGCTAATGCGCTGCCAAGTCTTAGAGAGCGGCATCCAGTCGGTAGCAGCCTTTAAACTCTTGGTGTCATCGATGTAGTTTTCAAGCGAAAGGCGAATGTTTCCGTCGCCCTTGGCGTAGAACACCACGGAATCGATTGCAGAGAAATTCATCTCGTGCTCAAACGTCGTTCCGACAAGTACCCAGGCATAATCGTCATCGGCAAGCTTGTATTGTCCATGGAACACTTTGGACTTGCGAGTCGAATCATACACTATGCCGTCCGCCACGTTCTTTGCCGTAGGAGTGAGCGTCGTTCCCTTGAAAAGCGGATCTGTATTCACGTACCAATTCTTGATACCGTCTTCAAAGTTCTGCAACACCATGACAGGATTCGAGAACTTGGTGCTGTACGGTTCGGCAATTGCCTTCCATTCTGCATACAAGCTCTTTGCGCTATCCGGCATCACAAAGTAGATGTCAAGCGAATCCTTTGCAGGTACGCTGGGTAATACATAGGAGCCCGCGTTATTCGTCTTGACCAACAAATCAAGGCCGTATACGCCCACCCACAAGAATTCTTCTCCTGTGCGGAGCGTTACTTTACTCGAAATAGAGGCGGTAGCATCCAAGCGAAGAGTATCGAGCTTGGCAATCTGCTTTGCAGAAAGCACCTTGGAATAAGCGAGCCCGGACTGCGTCACCGTTACGCGATAATTGCCAGACTTGAGGGAATCGATTGCAAACATGCCGTTCTTGTCGGCAAAGGCTTCCGCTTCGACAACAGTGTTGTTCACACGGAGAGAATCGGGACGCCAGTCCGCCTTACGGATAGCAAGGGATGCAAACGGAACCACCTTGCCATCGGCAACGGCCACGAACTTGATCTTGTTCTTGAGCGTATCCGGCTGCAAGTCGATTATTTCCGCTTCGTTCGGGTCAAGTTTCACGGACAAGTCATCATAGACCTTATTGTTGTCGCCGCGCAAGAAGTAGACCTGCAACGAATCGTTCGACGGCAACTGCGAAAGCTGGAAGCGACCGAGAGAATCCGAACGCACAAGCACATCCATGCCACGCACGCCGACCCAGACAAATTCACAACTGTCGGGCATGTCGGCAAAACCGCCAAGAGACGCCGTCGGTTCAAGCTGCACGGAATCCAGTTCCGCTTCGTTCTTTTTAGAATAAAGTCCAGTAAAGGCCGAACCGCCATGCACAATCGTCAAGCGGTACTTGCCTTCCGGCGCCTCGAACGAGAAGCGCCCGTTCTCATCGGCGTAGAAGTCCGCATTCACAAGCGCGTTCGTAGCGCTATCGACAGACGAAGTGTAATCGACACTTCTGATTGCCACACTGGCATACGACGCCACGGCGCCATCGCCCACGTAGGCAATGCCGTTCGTCGTCTCGCTGCCGGGGCCACCGGCAACATGCTCGGAACAGTTCCAGAGCAAAAAAGCGGAGAATATGCAGGCTAGTCGTTTCATTTTGACTTCTCCTGCAATTTCTTGGTAAACGCAAGCGGGAAGAGCTGCACGTTCAACTGGAACACCGTATCGTCACCGGTGCCATCTTGCGAGAGGCGAAGCAAGTCCGCACGGAACTCCTTGACCTTTT
>JAEEGJ010017075.1_pt1 | contig 16506 bp, 16 predicted proteins | sample 8958761 | NCBI WGS metagenome assembly JAEEGJ01 (sample SAMN16246546, study PRJNA631951) | gut metagenome | biome: gut microbiome; feature: rumen; material: RS-attached | host: Bos | place: Iran: Karaj | collected 2018-10
TTTTTGTAAAAAAACAACTTTTTTTTAATTTTTTTTGAAAAAGGTGTTGATTATTTGTGAAAATAAGTTATTTTATACACAGCTAATTCACAACATAACCATAAGGAAGAAAAAAATGGCTACAAAGACTGTTAAGAAGGCTGCCCCGAAGGCTGCTGCTAAGAAACCCGCTGCTAAGAAGCCCGCTGCTGCTAAGAAGCCGGCCGCTAAGAAGCCCGCTGCTAAGAAGCCGGCCGCTAAGAAGCCTGCTGCTAAGAAGCCCGCTGCTAAGAAGCCCGCTGCTGCTAAGAAGCCGGCCGCTAAGAAGCCCGCTGCTAAGAAGCCGGTTGCTGCTAAGAAGCCCGCTGCTAAGAAGCCGGCTGCTAAGAAGCCCGCTGCCAAGAAGGCTGCCAAGAAGTAATCAACAAAATTCTCCTTTGTTGGCGAGCCTCGGTTTACTCCGAGGCTCGTTTTCTATTTTTGGGCTATGATTTCTGAAAAAGACCTCGCCGAACTCGAAAATATCCCCTACGAACAGCGCATCGAGCGCGTTGAAAAACTTTTAGAAGGCAAAAACGAGCCCCGCGCCTTTGAACTCGGGCTTTTGCTCGCCTTGAAGATGGGGCAAGAGATTCGCGAGGGCAAGGAACTTGGATCTGAATCGGGCGACTTGGTTGCCAGCTGGAGCGGAAAGCACCCGGATTCTGTCGTGGAAGAAGCCATTGCGTTTGCCAAGGAATTCTTGACAAACCCGGCAAAACTCGCGGAGAAGATTAAGTCCGGCGTTCTCTCCTCGGACAACGAGAGGAGATCCCGGGTCGAGCCCGGGATGACAGAAGGCACGGAGGCCGGGATGACAGAGGGCGGTGATGCCGCGGCGAACGCAGGTAACGAGGCGTCCAATGGATAACAAGCTGATAGCGACGGTCGATATCGGGAGCCACAGCTGCATTCTGTTGATTGCGGCGTTTGAGGAAGGGGTGCTGGTACCCAAGCTCCAGAAGGTGGAAGTCTGCCGACTGGGCGAAGACATTTACGAACACGGCGCCATTACCGAAAAGCGAATCAAGGAACTGGAAGCGATCATGACGAAGTTCCGCATGGACTTGCACGCGCTGGGCGCAAACCTCAAGGCCGCCGTGATGACCGAAGCCATGCGCAATGCCGAAAACCCGGACGAAGTGATTGCCGCCGTCGAAAAAGCCCTCTGGGTCAAACCCAGAATCATCAGCGGTGAAGAAGAAGGCAAGCTCACCTACCGCTCGGTCAAGGAATGGCACGGCGAAGGTATCGTGACGATCGACATCGGAGGCGGTTCCACGGAACTCAGCAACGGCGACAACACGTTCTCGATTCCGGTGGGCGCGCTCAAGATGTTCAAGGCCATGGGTCCGATTCCTGGCCCGGAATACAAGAAGTTCGTGAAAGAAACCTTCAAGGAAGTCAGCTTCAAGGGCATGACCAAGAAGCCGGTGTACTTGATTGGCGGTACGGGCACGGCACTTGCGATGGTCTACCTGAACAAGCAGCAGTTCGACTACAAGGCGATCGAAGGCCTGGAACTTTCGATTAGCGACCTGGATGCCGTCACCACGCGCATCTCCAACTTGTCCAAGGAACTGCGCGCCATGCTCCCGGGCCTTGAAAACGGCCGTCACGAAGTGATTATTTGCGGGCTCTTCTGGCTGAAGTCGCTCCTGGAAAAACTCCGCGTCGAAACATTTAAGATAAGTACGGCGGGGCTCCGCTTCGGGTTATTGTATGAGAATTAACAAGTTTATCTCTCTCTGTGGAATTGCGAGCCGTCGCGCGGCCGACGCCTTGATTGAAGAAGGCCGCGTGCAAGTGAACGGCGACGTGATTAAGGACTTGGGCCACCAGGTCGACGAGAACGCCGACAACGTTGTTGTCGACGGCAAGCCCGCCCGACTCCCGCGCAAGACGACTACCATCATGTTCCACAAGCCGGCCGGCTGCGTTTGCACCAAGACCGACCCGCAGGGCCGTCGCACCGTATACGACTACTTGCCGCCTGCCTACCAGAGCTTAAAGTATGTGGGCCGCCTCGACTTGCAGAGCCGCGGGTTGTTGCTGTTTACCGACGATGGCGAACTGCTGCACCGACTCACGCACCCGAGTTACGAAATTCCGCGCAGCTACTACGTGTGGACAGACCGCCCACTGAGCGAGCACGCCGCGCAGAAGCTGGTCGATGGCGTAGACATTCGCGAAGAAGGCGCCGAACAAGAAGAAATCGCATTCGCCACCGACATTTATTTAGAGAAAGGCTTTGCCGAACTCGTGCTGATCGAAGGCAAGAACCGCGAAATCCGCCGCATGATGCGCGCCGTAGGCTACGAGATTCGCGACCTCAAACGCGTGAGCTACTGCAAGCTGACCTTGGGCGACTTGCCCGCCGGCGAATTCCGCGAACTCACCGCCGACGAACTCAACAAAATCCGCCAGGCCGTTCACGTTTAATCACCCTAATTGTCTTCCCGGCCTAGAGCCGGGACCTCCTCTTCAAACCGAGAAAAAGAATTTAAAATGCAAGCCATGAAATTTTATTTCAGACTAATACAAAGGAGATCCCGCATCTCCGTGCGGGAAGACATTCTAGTATGAACAGTCGAACTCTTTATATTGGTGATGTGCATGGTTGCGCGGATGAACTCGAGCGCATTGTAGACGCATTCGGTTTTGTACGCGGTAAAGACACACTATACCAGACGGGCGATATCATCAACAAGGGTCCCGACATGTTGCGGGCACTGCAGTTCGTGAAGGACAACGGAATCCTCACGGTGCGCGGCAATCACGAAGAGCACTTGATTCGTGCACTGGAACTGCCCGAAAGCGGCTGGACCGAAAAGCAACGCGCCCGCTTCGCCAAGCTCCCGATGGAAACCTGGCACGCCATTGCCGCCGAGGTAAGCACCTGGCCCCTGTGGCGCGACACCCCACACGCGCTGCTGGTTCACGCCGGATTGGAGCCCGGCAAGGTCAGACTAGAGGACATGGACCGAGAAGTTATTTTGTCCGTAAGATACTGGAATGACCATCCGTGGTTTGAACAAATTAAATGGAACAAGACAGTGGTATTCGGACACTGGGCTAAAATGGGATTCGTGAACCGCCCCGGATTCATTGGTCTTGACGCGGGTTGCGTATACGGCAAAAAGCTGATGGCCTGGTGCCCCGAAGAAGACAAATTCTACGAAGTGCCCGCCGCCCGCGAATATTCGCCGGTCAAAGACAAGGCGAAAACCGCCATAGACGCCCCTTGCATTGTACCAGGCGACCACTTGCCCGAAGCCAAGCAGCCCAAGTCATTCGAAGATATTAAGGCGAAAATTGCAAGCGGCGACATCGCTCTCGCCGACGACAGCGAACACGCCAAAGAAATCCGCAAAGCCTCGCCCAGCGTTGCCGCCGAGTGGGCCGGATACCCGTAGCCATCTGTCTTCCCGCACGTAGATGCGGGATCTCCTCTAGTAGCCTGCTAGAAAAGCTCTTGTTAGCAGGCATCAAAGGAGGTCCCGGCTCGGAGGCCGGGAAGACATTTTTAATTAAAAGTCGCAGTTTTTAATGCAGCGGTTTTGAACAAATTCCGCTTCGAGAACCATCACGCCCTTGTTGTAGCGGCGGTACGGTCCGTGCCTTAGGCCATGCTCCAAAGTCATCTCTTCTTTGAGGCCGCCCAGATCATCGAAAATTTTTGCTACCCCGTGCAACTGCCCGCGCATGTACGGCAGCTTGCGGCGCAGGCGCCCCTTGTCGTCCCACTCTTCGGTCATTCCGTCGAGCAGCCCGTCACGGTAAACTTCCTTGCTTTTCTTTTTCCCGTTTTCAAAGTACGTCGTCGAGATACCCTCTTCGATACCGGCCTTGTAGCCGATAGTCTGCCACACCTTGCCGTTTTCGAAATAACTCCTGAACACCCCGTCGAGCTTGCCGTTTTTGTACGGAGCCTCGATAGCGACCTTACCGTTCGGGTGATAACTGTAGGCTATACCTTCACGAATGGAAGTCCCTTTTTGGACCGCGTAAAGGCGTGAAAGCGTACCTTCGGCGTAAAATTCTTTTATCGTATCAAGCGCCACCGCCGGCGAATTTTGCGCCAGCGCAATCGAGCACAGCCCACATAGAGAAATACACAACGAAATCAACGCTTTCATCGAAACCAAATGTAGCTTTATCTCCGATAATTATGTATTTTGCCATTGCTTATGCGCATTACTTTTTTAAATCCCCCGTTTCATCCGATGTTCAGTCGCGAGTCGCGCAGTCCGTGCGTGACCAAGTCCTCTACCCTTTACTGGCCCATGTTTTTGAGCTACGCCGCCGGCACAGTCGAAGCCGACGGTAATGAGATTCAGCTCATCGATAGCCCGGCCATGGAACTCGACCTCGCGCAGACTCTGGATGGTATCAAGAAGTTTGACCCCGAGCTCGTGGTTTGCAGCACGAGCACGCCGAGTATTCTGAACGACCTGAAGGTGGTGCACGCCATTAAAGAAGCGCTCCCGAAAACGAAGATCGCTATCATGGGTACGCACGCTACCGCCGAGCCGCTCGAATCCATGGAAATGGAACCGAGCCTTGACTTCGTGATTATCGGCGAGGCGGACTACACCGCCAGGAATCTCGCCCGCTACCTGCGCGGCGACATCAAGGATATTTCAAGCATCGCGGGTCTTGCCTTCCGCAAGGCCGACGGCACGGTAGATTTTCAGCCCGAAGGTCCGAAGATTGAAAACCTCGACGAAATCCCCTGGGTGTCCAAGGTTTACCGCAAGTACCTGTACAGTTGCTACAAGAAGTATTTCTACGGTGCGAACCTGAACCCGCTGATCGTGATTCTCTCGGGACGCGGTTGTCCGAACCGCTGCAGCTACTGCGTGATTCCGCAGACGCTGAACGGCCACAAGTTCCGCCGTCGCTCTCCGAAGGACGTGGTGGACGAACTGCAGTACATCAAGGAAAACTTTGATGACCTCGGCGAAGTATTCTTTGAAGACGATACCTTTACCGCAAGCCACGAACACGTGCGCGAAATCTGCAACTTGATTCTGGAACGCGGCCTCAAGATTACTTGGAGCTGCAACGCTCGCGCCGATGTGCCGCTCGACTTGCTCAAGCTCATGAAGAAGGCCGGCGGCCGCGAAATGTGCGTGGGCTTCGAAAGTGCAAGCCCGGTAGTTCTCGAAAACATCCACAAGGGTGTCAAGAATACCGACAAGGCAATCGAATTCACGAAGAACGCCCGCAAGGCAGGCCTCTTGGTGCACGGCTGCTTTATGGTGGGTAACCCGGGCGACACGCCGGAAACGCTCCGCATGACGCTCGACTACGCCAAGAAGTTGAACCCGAATACGGCTCAGTTCTACCCCATCATGGCATACCCAGGTACCGAAGCTTACAAGGAAGCCTTGGAAAGCGGCGCACTACAGACAAAGGATTACAACCAGTGGCTGGACAAGGACGGTTTCCACCGCACCACCATCCAGCGTGGCGAACTCACCAGCCAGGCACTTGTGGACTTCTGCGACAAAGCCCGCCGCGAATTCTACCTGCGTCCGAGCTACATTCTGCGCCAGGGCATCATGGCGATCAAGAACCCGCGCGAACGCTACCGCGTGATGCGTGGATTCGGCACACTCGTGAAGCACCTGTTCCGCAAGCACGGGCAGCTCGCACCCGTCGCAAGACAGGCTCCAACAGTGAAAGAATAAGCGATAGGCCGCAAACAATTAAAAGAAAGCCGCAGCGATAAACTGCGGCTTTTTCATATTTTGCTCAGCGATGGACGCAGCCATGCGAAGCTTATCGTGAAAATTACTTCGCGGCCTTGGAAGCTGCTTCAAACGCGTGGCCGAGTTTCGCGAGGGCTTCGTCCACTTCGGCTTCGCTCACATTCAGCGGCGGGAGCATACGCAGCACGTTGCCCTTGGCGCTAAGCACCATGAGCTTTTCTGCGCGGGCGGCAGAGATGATGTTACCCACCGGCATGGATTCGTCGAGAGCCACACCGAGAATCAGGCCTTCGCCGCGGATTTCCTTGGCGAAACTGTACTTTTCAGTAAGAGCCTTGAGACCAGCCTTGATCTGGGCGGAGCGTTCTTCAACGTTCTTGAGGAGGCCCGGAATCTGCTTCACGACAGCGAGGCCAGCTGCGCAAGCAATCGGGTTGCCACCGAAAGTCGTACCGTGGTCACCGGCCTTGAGCTGGTCGGCAATCTTCTGGCGCAGGAGAACCGCACCGAGCGGGAGACCTCCACCGATTCCCTTCGCGAGGGAAACCAGATCCGGATTCAGGCCGTACTTTTCGAAACCGCAGAAGGTTCCGAGACGGCCTACGCCTGCCTGCACTTCGTCAACGATGACGAGACAGCCAAATTCCTTCTGCAGGCTGTTGATAGTCGCAACCATTTCGGCAGAGAGCGTCATCACGCCGCCTTCGGCCGCGAGACTTTCGAGCATAATCGCGCAAGTATCCTTGTTGACTTCGGCTTTCAATGCAGCGCAGTCATTCCAAGTGACATGCACGAAGTCACCCGGCATAGAGCCGAAGCCTTCGCGGATAGCCGGCTGACCCGTAGCAGAAAGAGCTGCAAAAGTACGGCCGTGGAAGCTATTCACGAACGTCACGATTTTCTGGCGATTCTTTTCGCCCTTCCGGTCGAAGTACTTACGTGCGAACTTGATAGCGCCTTCGTTGGCTTCGGTACCGGAGTTGCAGAAGAAGGCCTTGTCGAACTTGGTGATTTCAAGGAGAGCCTTGCCAAGTTCAATCTGCGGATAGTTCGGGTAAAGGTTGCTGATGTGGTTGAAGTGGTTCATCTGTTCCACCACAGCATCCTTGATAGCCTGGTTCTGGTGACCGAGAGCGTTCACGGCGATACCAGCCACGAAGTCCAGGTACTTGTTGCCCTGATCGTCGTAGAGGTAAGAGCCTTCGCCCTTCACGAAGTTGATGTCTGCCTTGCCGTAGAGCGGCGCGATGATTTGTTTGTCCTGTTCGAGCAGGTTAGCGCAAGATTGTGCCATAGTTTAAATCTCCATTAATTTGTTTGCCAAAGTGTTCCGCGTCCTTCCAACCCACGATGTGGATGCTCTTGAGTCCTCGTCGGATCGACTTGAAACTCTCGCGGACTTTGGGAATCATACCGCCGGAGATGACGCCAGCCTCGATCAGCTTTTCGGCGTCCGCTTCGCTCAGTTCGGGAATTACATTCTTGTTTTCGTCCATCACGCCCGGCACGTCGCTCACCAGCACAAACTGGTCGGCCTGGAGCGCCACAGCCAGTTCGCTTGCAGCCGTGTCGGCATTCACGTTCCAACTCACGCCGTTACCATTTGCATCGGGACCGATAGAAATCGGGCTCACCACGGGAACAAACCCCGCACCCCAGAGCGCGGTCACGATGCCCGGGTTCACTTTCTTGATCTCGCCCACCAGGCCAAGGTCCACCTTGCCCTGCTTCTTTTCGACCTGGAACAGGTTCGCGTCTACGCCCGAAATACCGACTGCACCGCAGCCGTTGTTCAGGAGCATGCGCACGAGTTTCTTGTTCACGTGGCCCGAGAGGGTCATCTCCACCATCTTCATGATGCCGGGTGTCGTCACACGCAGACCGTCGATGAATGTCGGTTGTTCCTTGAGCAAGGCAATGTTTTCGTTGATGTCTTTGCCACCGCCGTGAACCACGGCCACCTGACAGCCACTACCGGGGAGGGTAGAGACTGCCGACACAAAATCAGCCAGCTTGGCTTCGTCGATAGCCAGGCTGCCACCAATTTTTACAACCACTTTTTTCATCTTTTGCGATGTCCTCTATGGGTTTTGTCGTGTGACGTTGATTTTTACGCGCAAAATTTAGAAAAAACGTTCGCGAGTTCAATGTTTTTATTATATTATAACCATAATTCAACCATACACAAGAGGTAAAATATGGCAATCACGAAAGTTTGGCTCGACGAATCCAGCGACGAATGCGTCTCCTGCGGCGCCTGCGAAGCAACTTGCGACGCAGTGTTCAGCGTTCCCGAAAAGATGCAGGTGAAGGAAGGCGTCGATTTCTCCGCTTACGAAAGCGAAATCAAGGACGCTGCCGACAGCTGCCCGGCCGGCGTGATCAAGTACGAGTAATCGGGTATCGGCGCAACCCGCCACCTAAACTCAAAACTTTAAAGCCTTGTCTTCGGACAAGGCTGTTTTTTTTGCGATATTTGCATCATTGCTGATCTTGGAGACAACGAACTGAACCCCCGTCGAGCTTGTTGTCGTTGAGCGAGCGCGCATCCTTGAGGTTGTAGTACAAGTACACGCGGTAGGCGCTGTTGCCGAGACTGAACTCAAAGGCACCCCAGAAGCTGGCGCAATCACCATCTTCGTCGAATTTGCCATTAAACCTGCGGCCGGCAGGCAGCGCGGAAAAACCCACGCCGTCCGTACCGTTGCCATTATTGTACCAGCCCGTCTGCGACTTGAGAATTTTGGCTGCTGTCGATTGTCCGCCCACCTCGGTAAACAAGGTGTTCCATTCCGCTCGAGTCGGTAAGTGCCAGCCGTCGGGGCAAATGCCCTGGACCGTTGCCGGGAGCGTACAGGTCTTGCCGTAACCGCAGTCCTGCGGGTTTTCTGCATCGGTCGCAAGCCTCACCGAATCAATCGCCGCAGCCCAGGTGTAAAGGCGTCCTGCCACGGCGCAATTGGCAGCAACTTTGTTAAAGCACCAGCTGCGCTTCAACAGGCTCGGGGTCTTCACGCTATCGGCATAGTTCAAGTTTTCAGCCATCCAAGTCTGGTCGCCAATCTTTATGGTCTTGTAGGTTTGATTGTCTCGTTTGTCGGTCAAGGTGCCGTAGGCAATATCCGAATTGAAGCGACATTTCTTAGGAATATCCCAGCTCCAGCCGTCTGTTCCTTCTAAAAGCGCAGAACAACTCAGCTCAAAAGACGAACTGCTAGATTCCGGGTCGGTGCCCGGAATGACGGAAGAGGAGGATTCATCCTTGACACTGGAAGAAGATTGCACCAAGTCTATACTGCTACTGGATTCTTCGCTACTGCTCGGAATGACGGAGGAAGAACTCATGAGAGAGGATGAGGAATTTTCCAAGGCTATGCTACTGCTGGACTCTTCAACGACGCTTATATCAGAGGACGAAGAACTCAGAGTGACGGAAGAGGAGGATTCGTTCTTGACGCTGGAAGAAGATTGCACCAAGTCTATACTGCTACTGGATCCTATCGTTCCTTCGGAACTCCAGGATGACGATGAAAGGACACTGCTTGAAGAAGCCGTTTTGAGACTGCTACTGCTGGACACTTCGCTGTCACTGGAAGATGTTTTCGACGAATCCGTGCTACTGCTGGATGAACTCTTGATGACTGACGAAGAGGAAGAGGTTGCGTCCTTTTCGTTGGAAGAGGATTTGTCGTCTTCAGAGTCTGCGGTCCAGTCGCTGTCCACGCAAATGTAGGCGGTCTTTTCGTCTTTTACATAAGCAACAACCCCCTCGCGCTTGGCTGTGCAGACCGGAAGATCATCAAAAGTAACTGCCATAATATCGGACTCGGAGGAGCCGTTGTTGCTCGGACCGTTGGAACTGCCGTCGTCGCCGCAGGCCGCAAGGAGAAGGAACATAGTCCCTATCGCCACTGCGTGGCTCCTGAGAGACAATTTCGTTCCGGGATGACGCCTTTCGATTTTCTTCAAAGCCATAAAGCACCTTTTTGCAAAGTTTTTTTCTCAATCTATATTTTTTTTACAAAAAACAACTTCCCTTTTCGCGAGTCCATGAAAAAACAGCTTTTACAAGTATAGAGAACTATCTTGATTGTAAAAATGCGCACGTAAACAAAGTTTTTCGGCTCATTTTGGGGGGCATCTCCGTTTTAAGGATAGGGACACTCCATTTCCGGGGTGGCGCAACAAACGGAGATTATATGAACCGTATTGAATACATCGCCATGGCAAGGGACGTGCACGAGCACCCCGAACGCCTGGCATACTACCGCAAAAAATACAAGAACGTCTATCCGTTCAGCGACGGCATCTTCAAAATGCTATTGGCGAACGAGGCAAAGCCCGAACGCACCGTGAAATTCCTGAACGCGATGCTTGGGCTTACGGGCGACAAGGCGATAAAGTCTTATACGTTGGGAGTGCCCGAAAACCCCGGTGTTTTGAACGACAAGACGGCTATTTTCGACATTTACGGAACAACGCAGGCTGGCGAACCCGTGCTGATCGAGGTCCAGCAGAACTTCAACACGCTTTTTGTTGACCGACTCATCTACTATACAGCCCGCGTCATCTCGCGTACGGTCAAAAAATCTCAGGACTACAACCTGCCGCACATCTATGTGCTCTCCATCCTGACCGAGAACCAGTTCCCGAAGGAACGAAACACGTACCTGCACCACGCCCAGTTGGTGCGGAACCGCCGTCTTTACTACGACAAGTTGGACATTTACCTGGTCGAAATCGAGAAATTCTTCACCATCGACGACTGCACCCCACCGGAAATGCGCGACAAGTCCGACAGGGCCGAAATGTTGCGTCTATTTCGCGATGTCCTTGAAGAAAACGAAATCCCCGAAGAAAAACTGAAGCGACTCCTTGACAAGGAGTTTGCAAATGATGTATCTTTGAAAGGGTATACCGACGAAACTCTATTGAACGAGGTTGACGGAATGACGGACATGCTTTACGAAAAACAGGGATCGTACCTGCAGGGAAAGGAAGAAGACGCAATAGCCATGCTTGTCCGTAATTATCCTATTAACGAAATTGCGGATATCACCAAGCTTTCTAAAGAAGCCATCCTTAAACTGAAAGCACAAAACACCTAAGCAATTTCCCTTTACCGGGAACGAACAGTCTCGTACATCGCCTTTATCCACTCGGGGCTACGGGCGCGGGTTTCGATGCTCACGCGGTCGATGACGCCGTTCCAAGTTTCGGTCCTGACTTCGTTGCCGCCTATGCGGAACGGGACACTGCGGTTCAATTCGTTAGGGACAAATTCCTGCGCTTCGCCCACGGGCCTGCCGTTCACGTACATGTTCACCATGTGGTCCTTTGACACTAGCGCGATGAACGCCCACTCGCCCACGGGGATACTGCTAGAATCACCGAAGAATACCGCCTCAGGATAGCTGGGCATGCTCTTCATCACGGCAAACGACCCGCTATTCACCTCGTAGTGCCACTGGAACCTTGAGGTAGAATCGCTCCAGTAGGCGCGCTGGCAGAACAGCACCTGATGCTCGCCGTTGGGGCCGTTCCACTTGGTCCACAGCGAAAGCGTAAAATCGCCGCCGGTCGGGTTTAGCGTATCGAGGTCGATATACTGGCCAGCACCGAGCAGCACGCCCTTGCCGCTCACGCCATCCACGTAATTCACACTGTCAGCAAGTCTGCCGTCGTGGTTGAACACGTACTCGTCGCCATTCATTTCGATATTCACGGTTGTCCAGCCGGTATCGGACCAGCGAACATAATCGGTATGGTAAGAGTTAAACCCGTACGCATCTGCAAGCAGGGACAGGTCAGGGTTCCAGAGGAATCCGTCATAGTTTTCAAGCTGCGGGAGGACAACGGTATCACCTTCATCCTGTATGGTAAACGGAATGTAACCCAGTACGGAATCACTTTCCGAATAAATTAATTCTGCCTGCATTCCGGGCGGGATGGAATCGAAACTGAACGAGCCGTCCTCTTGCACGTCGGCGCTAAGATGCGTCCCGCCGATGTGAACCTTGCCCGAAGCCACGCCGGACATGCTCCCGCGCAGGGTCTTGCGCGAACCGATACGAACCTCGGTCGCCTTTCCACTCGGCGGAAGCGAGATACCCGAAAGGGAACCCGACCGTGCATACAGATAAACACCCGCGAACGCGTTTATCACGCCCCTTGCGGAATCTGCATACTGGATGGCAGTTGTCTGCCCGTTTTGCAGATAACCGTGCATGTCAGTGCTTGCCACCTTGATCTCGAACTGCGCATTCGAATCGGCAACCGTTTCCACCGAATCCTCAATCGCATAACCGTTATCCCAGTACAGCGTGAGCCGTGCGGCAGGCATCTTGTTGCCCTGCATGTCGACAACGGTCCCCGCAATCTTTGTCGTATCCGGTTCACGCGCAATAGAATTCCCGATATCGGTCACGCCGCCAGCAACCTCGTTGCCGTTCGAACAGGCAAAAAACGCAAGGGAAGCGGCAAGGGCAAGCGCCCATACTTGGCAAGGCTTTTTAAGACAAACTATCAAGCGATTCATCCTTCGGCCTCCTTCCCCACCTTCTTGCTCATCGGGAACGCGACGAGCATCATCTCGTAAACGCGTTCCACGTTCGTGTCGTTGGACGCACGGGCAATAATCTTCTTGCGGGCTTCTTCGAGGACTTCCACAGCATAATTATAGGAACTTTCGCTCATGGCAAGCGTCGTGAATGCGGCAAAACGCTCATCCTTCGGCATCGACTCCACCGCGCCTATCGCATGCTGGATATACTCGCGACGAATCTGCCGGAGGGCAATCGGCGGGATTTCTGCAGCATCAAGCATCTGCGAGGTCTGCACGTAACGGCCGTCGTCGAGCTTGCGCAAGAGCCCCCATTCCAGCAGGTTCTTCACCGCATCGCGCGCCTCTTCCGTAGTTATCTGCGGGGTAAGCGAGCGGGCCAACACGCGGTAGTCGCCGTGCCACTGCGTATCCGCCGCGAGTTCGCGAATTACCGGGTAGTACCACTTGCTAAAGTAGGCCTGCTCGCGCGTGGTGACATGCGTGAATTCAATCTGCTTGCGGATTTGCAGAATCTGCTTCCAGGCCTGGTCGCGCTCATCCACCTGCTGCGCCTGGTTGTACTGCACCAGCGCCTCGAAGTATTCCTTTTGCAGGGGTTCGAAATCCATCGCCTTCGAAATCTTCTCGATAGATTTCGGCGTGAGGTTGAACCGCCCGCGAATCACGTTCAGGCAGTACGAGGAACTGCTGAACCCCGCCTTCGCCGCAAAGAAACGGTGCGAAAACACGGAGCGCATTTTCTTCTGCTCTTCGAAATAGTCCTGCATGAACTTGCGGAAGTCATCGTAGTCAAAAAGATGTTCCAGCGCGATACTCATGCCCATAAACTACATTATTTTTACACAAAAAGGCTGTTTTTGAGTAAAAAAGCGTGTAAAATGCGTTTAAATCGGCAATTTTTACTACACGCGTTACGCAACCTGTCGCAAGGTGAACACGACCGAGAGCGGATCCCCCTCTTCGTCCCTCTCGACGAGGATAAACGACAGCTGGACCGCACCGTGCAACTTTCCCTGGCATTCCGCATAAATCATGCTCTGCTGATCCAGACGGGCCGGGAGCGTATTCAAGTCCAAGAACTCGAACATGCGCTGCTTGTCCACGTTTTCCACAAGAGCAAAGACAGCCCTTTCAATGTTCGTCGCAAGATTGTCCTCGTCGCGCACAACATCCGACACAAAGCGGTCGCGCTGCACCACCTCGTAGCTCATGTTCTTGAGGTTTATCACGTAGACGCACTGGTACAGGGCCGTAACGGCACGGGTGACACGGTCCTTGTGTTCCTCGTCGCGGTATTTCTGGTCGATTACGATATTGCTGGTATAGATACTCCTGAAATGATTCGAAATGCGGTTGCACAGGTAGTATCCGGCAACGCCAATCGCAATGGATTCAATCGTATAGCCTCCCATCACCGCGACGAACCAATCCAGCGGATTATGGAAATCGAGACGGTCGAGGGAACGGAAATCGCTTACCAGCACATTCGACACCAGAATCATCACGTAGTTCATGGCGACGCTTATGAGGTAGATGTTCTTCTCGCAATAGAACAGGCTCACCATGGGCACTAGCGCATAGGTAATATACACCCCGACCTTGGCCATGCACATGAACGTAAGCACGCACATAAAGCCCACAAGCCCCCAGAACACGGTCACGATGCTCAAGGGATAATAGCGGTTCAGGAGTTTCTGCCCTATCGAGAGGAGGATAAGCAAGAGGCTTACCAGGGCGCACGACAAGTACGAGACATCGCAATAACCGAGGAAGCGGTCGAGCGCGATGGCAGGGCCCGCGAAGGCGCAGAAAAGAAGAATCCTCGACATGGATTCATTCATAGAGCGCCGGTTCTTAAGGACAAATTCCCTATATCGATTGTTTTCGCAACCTTGTTCTGACATATTTTCCCCGCTTGATTATCAAATAAAATAATCAAATTGCATTCAAAAGAACATAACGCAATTATTTTATAAGAAAAAATTCCGTTTTAAAAGGAAGGCCGCGCATCTGCGCAGCCTTCCTCCAGAATCATAGAAAGAAGCGATTAGAGGCCTTTTTTCATCTTCTTGATGAGAGCGCTCATCTTCTGCGGCTGAGCGGCGACAGGCTTCTTGGGTACAAAGCCCGGACGTTCCTTCCCTGCAATCTTGTTCTTAAGGTCCGCAATCGTCGCGTGGCCCTGGATGCCGCCCTGCGGGCGTGCATTGCCGCGACCGTTGTCGCGGCCGCGGCCACCGAAGTTGCCGCGGGGACCGCCAACTCGCTGGCCGCGCGGGCCGTTAGCGCCTGCACCTGCCACACCGTCGGTAGATTCCTGCTTCATGGAAAGGCTGATGCGCTTCTGGTTCGCATCGACCGCAACCACACGCACCTTCACGACATCGCCAACGGTAAGCACATCCTTCGCGTCGGTCACGTACTTGTCGCTGATCTCGGAAATATGCACGAGGCCATCCTGGTGAACACCGATGTCCACGAACGCACCGAAGTTCGCGACGTTCGTCACCACGCCTTCCATCCAGCTACCCGTAACGAGGTCGTTGATGGTCTTGATGCGGTCATCGAATTTCGCATAGCGGAATTCCTTACGCGGGTCGCGGCTCGGCTTCTGCAGTTCCTTCACGATATCGTCGAGGGTCGCCTTACCGACTTCGTCGGAAAGGAACTCGTCGACCTTGATGGCCTTCACGGCTTCGGCATTGCCCACGATGTCCTTCACGGGGACGCCGACCTTCTCGGCCATCTTTTCGACAAGCGCATAGTTTTCGGGGTGGACCGCAGAATCATCCAGCGGGTTTTCGGCACCCGGAATGCGCATGAAGCCCGCGGCCTGCTCAAAGGCCTTCGGACCGAAGCCCTTCACCTTCTTCAGGTCTTCGCGGCTGGCAAACGCGCCATTGTCTTCGCGATACTTCACGATAGCCTCGGAGAGCGTATTGCTGAGGCCCGCCACATGGGAGAGGAGCGGAGCAGAAGCGCTGTTCACATCTACGCCCACCATGTTCACGCAGCTTTCCACCACTTCGTCGAGGCGCTTCTTGAGTTCGCGCTGGTTCACATCGTGCTGGTACTGGCCAACACCGATGGACTGCGGGTCCACCTTCACGAGTTCGGCAAGCGGGTCCTGCAGGCGGCGACCGATGGAAATCGCACCGCGGGTCGTCACGTCTTCCTTCGGGAATTCCTGGATGGCAATCATGCTTGCGCTGTAAACAGAAGCGCCGGCTTCGCTCACGATAACGCGCGGCGGAACCTTGCCCTTGAACTTGAGCGCCATCTCGCCACAGAAGGCGTCGGTCTCGCGGCTAGCGGTGCCGTTACCGATGGCGATGAGGTCAATCTTGTACTTGTCGATAAGCTGCATCAGGTACACCGCCGCACCAGCCTTGTCGTTGTGCGGTTCGTGCGGCTTGATGATGCCGTGGTCGAGGAACTTGCCGTTCTCGTCGAGCACAGCCACCTTGCAGCCGGTACGGAAACCCGGGTCGAGCGCAAGCACGGACTTGTGGCCCGCGGGGGCAGCGAGCAGAACATCCTGCAGGTTCTTGCTGAACACCTTGAAAGCTTCTTCTTCGGCAGCGTCCTTCAACAGCAGGCGCACTTCGCTTTCCATGCTCGGCTGCAGCAGGCGTTCCCAGGCGTCCTGGCACATGGCCTCCAGGTACGGAGTCCAGGTCGTTTCGCCCTTGATAATCTGGGTCTTGAGGTAACCGACCATCTCTTCGTTCGGGACCTCGATAGTGAGGCGCAAAACCTTTTCCTTTTCGCCACGGCGGAGCGCAAGCATACGGTGGCTCGGGATCTTGCTGACCGGCTCGCTGAAGTCGTAGTAGTCCTTGAACTTCGTTTCCTGCTTCTCGAAATCCTTCTTGACCTTGGAGACCATCACACCGGTCTTTTCCATCTTGGCACGGAGGTACTGGCGGAATTCGGTATTGTCGGCAACCTCTTCGGCGAGGATGTCGGCGGCTCCCTTGAGGGCGGCCTTCGGGTCGGCGAGGCCCTTCTCCTCGGAGAGGTAGATACGGGCGATTTCTTCGGCAGTGTTGCCGGTATTTTCCTGCGCCCACATCAGGCGGGCCAGCGGTTCAAGACCGAGTTCCTTCGCGATGGTCGCGCGGGTGCGCTTCTTGGGCTTGTACGGGGCGTAAATATCTTCGAGGAGAGTCTTGTCCTTGCAGGCCTCGATCTGGGCCTTGAGTT
>JAEEGJ010017076.1_pt1 | contig 16506 bp, 18 predicted proteins | sample 8958761 | NCBI WGS metagenome assembly JAEEGJ01 (sample SAMN16246546, study PRJNA631951) | gut metagenome | biome: gut microbiome; feature: rumen; material: RS-attached | host: Bos | place: Iran: Karaj | collected 2018-10
AATATACTGCGGCGGTTAAAGCGGTGGGGAACCACCTCTTCCCATCCCGAACAGAGAAGTTAAACCCGCCCGCGCCGATGGTACTGCCCCACCAGGTGGGAGAGTAGGTCGCTGCCGCTTTTCGGAAGGCCCGAACTGGAAAATCCAGTCCGGGCCTTCTTCTTTTGTATTATAATTGTTACCTTTGTTTGTTATGAACGAGAAGAATTCCATGTGGGAGAGCGCCGGCAAGGCCGGACTGGTCCTCGGAGGCGTCTCTATCGCCTATATGCTCATCACGATGCTGACCGGCAAGCTGGCCGGAAACGGCCCCGCCTTCCTGCTGGGCCTGCTGAACGTCGTGCTCTGGATCGCCAAATTCGCCGGCTGCATCTACCTGATGCGTTTCTTCATCCTGAAGTTCGCCGCGGACGATCCGACCGTGGACAACTCCCGCGCCTTCCGCTTCGGCACGCTGACGGCCCTCCTCTCCGCGCTGCTCTACTCGGCCTTCTACCTGGCCTACACGAGCTTCATCGACCCGGGCGTCTTTGACCAGGCGCTGGAAGTGCTGCAGGACAACCCGATGGTCGACTCGAACATGATGAGCCAGATGGAAGAACTGATGCCCAAGATGCCGACCTACGCCTTCTTCGCCAACCTGATCTACTGCTGGCTGTTCGGCACGATCCTCGCGGCGATCTTCTCCCGCAACATCTCCTCCTCGAATCCTTTCATTGACGAGCAATAATATGGATATTTCCGTCATCGTCCCCGCCTTCAACGAGCGTGAATCCCTGCCCGAGCTGTCCGCCTGGATCGCCCGCGTAATGCAGGAGAACGGCTACAGCTACGAAGTGCTGATCGTCGATGACGGCAGCACCGACGGCAGCTGGGACACGGTCCGCGAGCTGGCAGGCGCCGACCCGCACGTGCACGGGCTGCGCTTCCTGCGCAATTACGGCAAATCCGCCGCCCTGTACTGCGGTTTCGAGCGCGCGCAGGGCGACGTCGTCTTCACGATGGACGCCGACCTGCAGGACTCCCCGGATGAGCTCCCGGAGATGTACCGGATGATTACGGAGCAGGGCTACGACCTGGTGTCGGGCTGGAAGCAGCACCGCAAGGACAACGCCCTGACGAAAAACCTCCCTTCGAAACTCTACAACGCCACGGCGCGCCGCGTCACCGGCATCAAGCTGCACGACATGAACTGCGGCCTGAAGGCCTATCGCAAGGAAGTCGTCAAGCACATCGAAGTCTACGGCGAAATGCACCGCTACATTCCTTATCTGGCGAAAAACGCGGGCTATACGAAGATTGGCGAAAAGCCGGTCCAGCACGCCAAGCGCAAATACGGCAAGAGCAAGTTCGGGATGAACCGTTTCGTAAACGGCTTCCTGGATCTGCAGACGCTCTCGTTCCTGACGCGCTTCGGCAAGGATCCGATGCATTTCTTCGGCTACAGCGGCCTGCTGATGTTCTTCATGGGTTTCGTGATGACGGTCTGGATCATCGTGGACAAGCTGGTGCGTCAGGCCCACGGCGTGAAATTCCGCGCGGTCACGGACCAGCCGCTCTTCTACCTGGCGCTCGTGGCCGTGATTCTCGGCGTGATGCTCTTCCTGGCCGGCTTCCTCGGCGAGATGGTCGCGCGCTCTTCCGCCGACCGCAATCGCTACAACATTTCGGACGAGCTCTAGACGAATTCGTATTCCTTCGCGATGGCGATGAGTTCGGCGGTGTTGGACACGTCGAACTTGACCAGCAGTTTCTTGCGGTACCAGCGGATAGTCTCGTAGCTGAGATGCAGGGCGTCCGCAATCTGCTGGGTCGTGTAGCCCTTGGCCACGAGGTCGAGAATCTCCTTTTCGCGCTCTGACAGCTCCGGCGCCGGCTCCTGCGGCTTGCCCGCCGCTTTCGCGGCACCGCCGCTCCGCCGCTGCTTGCGGCGCTTGGGAAGCAGGACGCCGAGCACGACCAGGGCTACGCCCGTGAGCACGCCGACCAGGCGTCCCAGCATCAGTTTCTGCCGCGCGAGCACTTTGCTCATGAATTCAAGGTTCTCCGTGCGGAAGACCGGGCTGTCGTCCGGGTGCGCCGCATAATAGGCTTCCGCCTTGCGCAGGTAGGGCAGGGACCGCCAGGTCTGGCCCTTCTCCATGTAGAGGCGCCCGAGGCCCTTGTACACCTCCACGAGCATGAGCGAATCGCCGGACGCCTCGGCGTAACCGAGCGCGCGCTCATAGGCTGTGGCGGCCTGCCGGAGATCGCCGTGGTCCACCCAGGTCTCGCCGATATTGTAGTAGAGCACGGAATTGCTCTCGTTCCAGCCGTATTGCTCGAAAATCTCGCCCGCGCGGGCGTACCAGTCCATCGCCTGCGGGATGGAATCCATCATGTTGTAGAGATTGCCGATGGTGCCGTAGAGCGCGGAACGCTGGTCGTCGATGTCCAGCGCCTCGTAGCCCTCCGGGCTCAGGGGAGAGGTGGCTCCCGCCGCCATCGCGTCGACGGCGTCCAGCGCCAGCCGGTAATAGACCAGCGCGCTGTCGTACTGCTCGCGGCCGTAGAACATCTGCCCGACGTAGCGGTACGCGTCGGCATTGGCTTCCTGCCAGCCCTGCGGCACGCTGATTCCAAGCGCCCGGTGGGCGTAGAACATGCATTTCTCGCCGTTCAGCACGGCGTAGCCGAGCATCAGGTCCCGGTAGGCCCGGTTCAGCTCCAGCAGCTCCGCCTCGGAGGCGCGGTCGATGGCATCCGGCGTCCAGCGCGCGACGGCCCGCTCCAGCGAGTCCAGGTTGTGGCCCCGGTGGTCGTTGTAGGCGGCGGCAGTCGTGGAGGCCAGGAGCAGCGCGGCGGCGCAGATAATCCCGGCGGGGAAGCGTTTGTTCATGTTACGAAGTTATCAAAAAATCGCCAATCGGCCACATTCCACCGGGGGAAACTGGCATTTCCACCCTTTCGGGTGGTGTTTAAGGCGCTGGAATTCGTGAAATTTGTGCTCGAACGAATGAATCGCACGATGAACGACACGCAGATTTCCCTGACGGAACGGGAGCAGCAGGTGCTCCGCCTGGTGGCCGCCGGCCAGACAACCCCGCAGATTGCCGGTACGCTATGCCTGGGCGTCGAGACCATCCGCTGGTACCGAAAGAAACTGTTGGCCAAATTCAGCGCCTCCACCTCCGCGGAGATGGTTCGCATGGCCATAGAAATGGGACTCCTAAAATAATAATAACCATAGTATGAAAAAGATCGTCATGTTGGTAGTGGCTCTGGTGCTGGCGAGCAGTCTCGCCTCCGGGCAGAGCATCCTGGAGCGCCTTCGTCAGAAGGGCCGCGAAGTCATTGAGAACGCCGTGACCGGCGGTGCCAATCAGCAGGAAGAACAGCCGGAAGAGCCGGCCGAAGAAGTGCAGGAAGCTCCGGAGCAGCAGCAACCGGCCACCCAGGCTGCGCCCAAAAAGCAGGTCGAGTCCGCTTACGCGAAATCCGATTTCGTCCCCGGCGACGAGATCTTCTTTGAAGATACTTTCGAGCAGGAGCAGCTTGGTGAGTTCCCGTCCCAGTGGGACCTGCTGTCCGGCTACGCCGAGACCGGTTCCTTCGCGGGCCGGAAGGTCATCGCTTTCACCGATGACGGGCAGGGGTCTGTGATTCCGCTGATGAAGGAGCCCCGCGCTTTCCTGCCCGACGTGTTTACACTGGAGTACGACGTGTACCTGGGCGAGCCCTGCGATTCCGAGGACGAGCGCGAAAGCGGCACCAGCATCCTCAGACTCGCCTTTGCCAATGGCGAAGCCGTTGATTACAGCGACGGCGAATGCGGAGATATCGATTTCTTTTATAGAGGAGACGGCTCCGCCAGCCTCTCCTGGAGCATCATGAAGCCGGACGCCTCTTCCACCCTGCAGGGAAGAAAGGAGCTCGGCCTGAATTCCGGCCTTTCCGATTATAACGAAACGGACAACCCCCTCATCCCGGGGGAGTGGAATCACTTTGCCGTCTCCTTCAACAAGCGGGCGCTCAAGGGGTACATCAATGGCGTGCGGGTGATCAACATCCCCCTGGCCCTGGCTCCCAAGTGCTTCTGGTTCGACCATTCGGGAAATTATATCTACAGCGGCGTCTCCAATGTCCGTCTGGCGCAGGGCGCCGTGCCGCTCTATGACCGCCTGGCCTCCGAGGGCAAGATCGTGACCTACGCCATCACCTTCGACACCGGCAAGGCCACCATCAAGCCTGAGTCCATGGTCGAGATCAACCGCATCGCGGAGCTGATGAAAAAGGACACCAGCCTCAATTTCGAGGTCCAGGGCCACTGCGACGCCACCGGCTCCGACGCCGTCAATGATCCGCTGTCCCAGAAGCGCGCCGAGGCCATCGTAGCCGCGCTCGTGGAGCAGGGTATCGCCGAAGCGCGCCTGACGGCCGTCGGCAAGGGCTCCCACAGCCCGATCGCGGACAACAGTACGGATGAAGGCCGGGCGAAGAACCGCCGGGTGGAATTTGTAAAGAAATAATATGAAAAGGATAGTATCTGTCTTGTTGACCCTGAGCCTCGCGGTAGCCGCGCTGGCGCAGGAAAAACCCCACTGGACGGGCCCCTATGCCCTCCAGATGCCGGAGGACCATTACCGCATCAGCCTGCGTACCTTCGACAGCCAGGGCCGCACGGCCACGAAAGAGACCGTGGCGCGCATCGACTACATGATCGCGCACAACACCATCTTCCTGGGTGAAGACAGTGCCGAGGTGCATGAGCGCTTCGACTACCAGACGGAGCTGGGCTACAACGGCGGCCGCGGCTCGGACGACCACGTCCACCTCTACTTCGGCGACGGCAATGCGCCCGTGCCGGAGAATGAGGACGAAGGCCACGACTGGTTCGAGGAATACGCTCCCGAGCCGGTTTCCAGCGCCGTCCTGGCCTTCGTGCCGGAGCTCTGCGATTTCGGCTGGGACAACAAGGTCGACCCGGATACGGAACCCGGCATCGTGCTGCAGCGGATGCGCCAGCTGGGTCGCGCGCAGTCCTTCCTGGACCGCTTCTATGCGGGCGAGGAGACGATCTGCGGCGTCAAGTGCTGGGTGTTTGATTTCCGCGGCCAGGGCTCCTACGGCCTGGGCGATGCCTGCTGGTGGATCGATCCCGCCACGGGCCTGGCGCTGCGGCGCGAGAGCCCGGACGGCAGCGGTTTCATGGTCGAAGTCTTCGACCTCGATTACCGCCTCTGGACGCTCGACGTCCGCCCGGAACTGAATCCCGAAAGATAATAGCATAGCACTACCGGTGAATTCCGGTCTTGTCCGCGCGTTGGCGTTGTGGAGGGCGGAGCGGAAATTGGTTTTTCGAGCAACTGCACGAAAAATAATTTTCGTCCGCCCGCTGGAGAAGGCTCCCGCCAGGCTGCCGTCGGATTGTACCGGGCACAAAAGAGAAATCCAGCCAAACGGTCTTGCAGGACCATTTGGCTGGATTTCTGACTCCGGGGGAACGATATCAGTCTCCCAGGTATTCCCGGTACAGTTCGGAGAAGGCGGACACGGACCGGATCATGAAGGTAATCGAGGTGTCGATGAATTCGTCCATGTCGCCGCTCCCGATATACGTGTCGGTCACGAAGGTCAGGTCCCCGTCGTCGCTGACGAAGGCCTGGACGAGCTTCTTCGACTGCGTGATCTGGTTGCAGGCGCCCAGGGCGGCGAGCAGCTGGGCCGTGTTGTCGACATCGACCTCCATCATGTACGGCATGACGATCTGGAGATACGTCTCGTCCGATTTGGTGTTGTCCACATAGAACGAATAGCCCTCCGCCTTGAAGACGACGTCGTCGTCCTCGTCGATGTAGGGCTTGTAGCCTTCTTTCGAAAGGTAGTCGTATGCAAGGCGGGCCGCCTTGCCCAGGACGGAAAGGTCCTGCGCGCTTGCGCAGAGTGCCGCGGCGAAAGACAGCGCGAGCACGAGAAGCAGTTTCTTCATATTCTTATTCTATCGGTTTGACTCTGACACAAAAGTAGCAATTCTTCCCGCAAAAAAGCAATACCGCTTGCATGATATTTGCTACCTTTGCGCCGGAATGCGGAAAAAGGCCCTCATACTGCTGATGCTTTCGGCGGCGGCGCTGCTGCCGGCGGAAGGACTGCGCGCCCAGAATGCGGACGTGCGGAAGGAGGTCCTGGAAACCGCCCGGCAGGCCAGGCGCCCCGTGCGCGGCGAGCCGATGTACTTTGAACGGGACGAAAACGGAGACACGGTGTTCATGGAAACCCTCGACCCGGTGTGGATCTTCCCCAAGGGCCGCCGGATGAGAGACGGCGACTGGCGCCGGTACTACAAGCTCGTCTTCAACTTCAACAAGGTGTATCCCTACGCCCTCGTGGGCCGCAAGATGATGGCCCAGGTGGACAGCACCATCGCCGCCGACGTCAGCAAGCGGTCAGAGCGCAACCGCTACATCAACGACGTGGAGAAAGAGCTCTTCCGCATCTTCGAGAAAGACATCCGCAACATGACGATCAACCAGGGCCTCGTGCTGATGCGCCTGGTCGACCGCGAATGCGGCATGAGCGCCTTCAGCATCATCAAGACTTACGAAAACGGATTCGCCGCCAATTTCTGGCAGCTCGTGGCCCGCATCTTCTCCCAGAACCTCAAGACACGCTACGACCCCACCAAAGGCGAGGACGCCAAGATCGAAGAGCTGTGCAAGATCTGGGACTCCGGCCAGTGGGACTCCTTCTACTTCTCCATCTTCATGGAGCGGCCGGTCCGCACGGTCATCCAGCGGGAAACGCTGGATTCCGAAGTTCAAAAGAAGAGCCGTTGAACACCCCGCAGGGCATCCCCCCGTCCATCCAGTCCTTGAGCACGAAGAGCCGCGCCCCGGAAGGGAGCGCCAGGTCCACGGCGTCGTGGAAATGCCCGAACACGAAGTAGTCCACGTGGCGGCGCTGCGCCTCCTCTTCGGCGAAGCGGTAGAGCGGCTCCTCCGCGCCGCGGAAATGGTAGGGCGTGTGCTTGCGGCGGTTGGAGTTGGACCAGCCCAGCCCGAAACGGTAGGCCAGCCAGGGGTGCAGCGTGCTGAAGAGCCGCTGCAGCGGACGGCAGCGGAAGACCCCCAGCATGAAGCGGTATCCGGCGGGAGCGCTGCCCAGCAGGTCGCCGTGGCCGATGCAGAAATCCTTGTCTCCCAGGCGGACATGGTACGGCTGCTCGAAGCGGTGCATCCCGAGACTCTCGAAGAAAGAATAGGTCCAGATGTCGTGGTTGCCGGGACAGAACCAGACCTCCACGCCTTCGTCCATCAGGCGCACCATCGCCGCCACGACGCGCGCGCCAATGCGCGGCACCACGTCGCGGTACTCATACCAGAAATCCCAGATGTCCCCGAGCAGGTACAGCGCCCGGGTCCGCTCCACGGGAATCCCTTTCAGGAAACGCAGGAAACGCGCCTCGCGCTCCTCCGGGTCCGCGGTCTTCAGCCCCAGGTGGACGTCGGCGACGAAATAGATATCGCTCCGCTCCGCCATCACGCCAGGAAGATCAGGACGGCCAGTCCGACCAGCAGGCAGTACAGGCCGAACCACTTGAGCTGCGCTTTGCGCACCAGGGCGATCATCACCCGGCAGGCGAACAGCCCGGACAGGAACGCGGCGGCGAAGCCGAGTAGCAGGGGCATCGCCCCGACCGTCGAGGCGGCCATATCGCCGCCGACCAGGTCGAGGAAGGTCTCGCCGAGGATAGGCACCAGCACCATCAGGAAAGAGAACTGCGCCATCTGCTCGCGGCGCACGCCGCAGAGCAGGCCCGTGGAGATCGTCGTGCCGGAGCGGGACAGGCCGGGCAGCACAGCGCAGGCCTGGCCGACACCGACGATGAACGCCTGCCAGAAGGAGATGCCGTTGCGGGAGGCCTTGACGGCGGCGCTCACGCGGCCCGCGAGCCAGTCGGAGAGGGCCAGCAGGGCGGCGGTGACAAGCAGGCACACGCCCACGACGCGCATGGAGCTGAAGGCGGCCTCCACCTTGTCCTTGAAGAACAGGCCCACGACGAACACCGGGATCATCGACACCACCAGCTTGGCGACGTAGTCCGTCTCGTCGTTGTATTTGAACTTGAACAGGCCGCACAGCAGCTTCCAGATCTCCTTGCGGAAGACCACGATGGTCGCAAGGACCGTCGCCGCATGGACCGTGACTTCGAAAACCAGGTCGCCTGACGGCTCCACGCCGAGCAGGGCCTTGCCGATGGCAAGATGGCCGCTGCTGCTGACAGGCAGGAACTCGGTCAGGCCCTGGACCAGACCGAGGATGATTGCTTCAAACCACTCCATATCACTTACTTGCTTTTGTTGTCGCGCCGGCGGATGCCGACGATCGCCACGATCTCGACCACGATGCCGGCTACGATCACCACGGGAGCGGCGACCAGGCGGCGGAAGTCAAACATAGCTTCATTGAACACCTGCGGGTCGTCCGAGCCGCCACCCATCATAAGGATGTACCCGGCGATCATCACGATCACCCCCGCAAGCATCAGTCTCAACCCCTTCGGGGTCATGGCCATCTTATCCATCATAAATCAATAATATAAATCATCTTTGGTCGCGGCGACCAGCTTGTTCACCACGAAATAGGTAGACACCACGCACAGGAGCGCGCCGCACAGCACGACGATCCCGCAGACGAGCAGCAGCTGCCGGGGCTCGAAGATCGCGAACAGTTCCGGGAAGGACTTGCGCACGACGGAGAGCAGGCCCCAGAGCATCCCGACCGCCAGTGCGGAGGCCACCAGCCCCTGCAGGACGGCGGCGCGGATGAACGGGGCGCGGATGAAGCCGCGGGTCGCACCCACCAGCTTCATCGTGTGGATCGTGAAGCGGCGCGCGAACACGCCCACGCGGACCGTGTTGTTGATCAGCACGAAGGAGATGAAGAGCAGCAGGAGGATGAAGACACCCAGCACGATCGAGATCCGGGCAAGGTTGGTCGTCAGGGCCTCCACCAGCGACTGCGGCGTGTTGACCTCCTCGACGAGCGGGGACGCCGCCAGGTCCTTCATCACGAACGCGAGGCTGTCGGTCTGGACATACTCGGCATTCAGGCCCACGTCCACGGAGACCGGCACCGGCGAGGTCTCGAACACGTCCAGGAAATCCTCCCCAAGCATCGACTTGAGTTCCTCGGCCCCTTCCTCCCGGGTGATGACCCGGGCCGTATGCACATAGGGACGTCCGTCCAGCGAGGCGGCGAAACTGCGCGCCTCGTCGTCCGTGACACCGTCATTCATCAGGACCGAGACCTGCATGTTCTCCTTGAGGTAGCGTGTCACGCTGCCCGCATTGACGATGAGCAGCGCGGCTATCCCGGTGAGCAGCAGCACGAGGCTGATGCTGATCACACTGGAAAGGTAGGCGTTGATGATACGCTTCCTGATCAACTTTTTCTCCTGTCGGGGCATAATCCACCAAATTAGACTCCAAAGATAGTGAAAAGACGAATAATTGGAAAAAAATTCTTATCTTTGTGGTTATGAGCGATATTAAGCAGAAAATACTCTTCGTGAACTCCGAGATATACCCGTACCTGCCGGAGTCTGATATCGCCAATATCGGCCGCTACCTCCCCCAGGGGGTCCAGGAGCGCAAGCGCGAGATCCGTTCGTTCATGCCGCGCTTCGGCTGCATCAACGAGCGGAAGAACCAGCTCCACGAAGTGATCCGCCTCTCCGGGATGAACATCATCATCTCGGACGTGGACCGGCCCCTCATCATCAAGGTAGCCTCGATCTCATCCGCCCGCATCCAGGTCTATTTCATCGACAACGAGGACTATTTCCGCCGCAAGCAGACCTTCTGCGACGCGTCGGGCAAGTTCTTCGAAGACAACGACGAACGCGCCATCTTCTTCGCGCGCGGCGTCCTCGAGACCGTCAAGAAATCCCGCTGGGCCCCGGACATCATCCACTGCCAGGGCTGGATCTCGCAGATGATCCCCGCCTACCTCAAGAAAGCCTACAAAGACGATCCTATCTTTTCCAACAGCAAAGTTGTCCTGTCCCTGTACGACGACACCCCGAAAGGCAGCTTCGCCGCCGACTTCGCCGCGAAGGCCGCTTTCGGCGGGCTCTCCGCCGCGGACCTTCCCCTCCTGGCGGACCCCACTGGCATAAATCTTGCTAAATCCGCCGCTCAGTACGCCGACGGTATCATCCTGGGCGCGGAGCAGGTGGAGCCGGAGATTATCGCATACTGCCAATCTCTCGGTCTGCCCATCCTCCCCTTCGACAGGAAGGCCCTCGAGGACGGAAGTTATGTCGATGCGTACAGCCGTTTTTACGATGAACTTTAGAATGAAGAAACACCTTCTCGCCCTGGCGGCAGTCCCCCTCTGCTGCCTGGCCTGCATTGAAACCGACCCCACCCTCGGCGGGAGCCTCGTCCCGGCCGTCGAGACCTATACTTTCCACACCGTCGAGATCCCCCTCGAAGGCATCTCCATCAAGATGGCCGACAAGCTGTCCGGATACTCCGACGCCCGTATCACCGTAGGCGCCATCCAGGAGGAGACCTACGGGATGACCACCCGCTCCAGCGCCTTCCCCCTCATCCCGATGGTTCCTTATGACGAGTCTTTCGAAATCGGGGAGAACCCCGTCTTCAAGCGCTTCCATTTCGCCGCCGTCCGCGACACCCTCTCCTTCGTCGACAAGAGCCAGGAGAGCATCCTGCAGAATTTCCGCGTCTACGAACTGGAGTCCGCCCTGGATCCCACCGAAGACTCCGACTGCAACAAGGACGTGAAGCACAAGGACGTGCTGATCACCAAGGGGCTGCCCGTCTACAAGGGCACGGACTCCCTCGCCTTTGACTTCTCCGAAGAATTCGGCAAGAAATACCTCACCATCACCAAGAGCGACCTCAAGGACATCAAGACCTTCCTCGCCAAGTTCCCGGGCATCTACATGGAGTCCGACAAGCCTGAGTCCGACGGGGGCCGCATCAACATGTTCGACGTCCAGCTCGACTACGACGCCAACTACAAGTCGGTCATCGGCAACTACGCCACGCTCAACTATTCCGCCGAGTTTGACGGTGTCCGCAAGGACACGGCCATCTACTTCTACTACGGAGCCACGGGCCTGTACGATATCGACTCCCTGCTGACCAACTACACGGGGTCCTTCCCGCAGTACGCGCTCAACCTGACCGGGCAGCAGACGCGCAGCCGCGTGGGCGAGGCCAAGGACGTCATCACCATCGAGGGCGGCGGCGGACTCAAGCCCGTCATCTCGGCCCTCAGCCTCAAGCACCAGGCCGAGCGGGCCATCGCCTCGGTCGGCGGCAACCCCAAGGACGCCATCATCAACAAGGCCTCGCTCATCTTCCCCTTCGAATTCCCGGAGGACTATGAACAGATGGATTTCTGGCCCTACCGGCTCTCTCCGACCTGCCGCATGGTCGTCGGCGAGGGAGACGACGAGATCACCTCGTTCATGGGCCTGACCGACAGTAGTTCCAGCAACGAAAACCAGGGAGACCTGGACCGCTCGCTGGTCCGCTACGCCCCGGACATCACCTATCACATGCAGGAGATCCTCAAGATCGACGAGAACCAGCCCGACAAGACCGGCACCAAGTACCTGCTTAAGGGCAACTACGACATCTGGCTGCTCGTTATGGCCCAGGAGATCCAGACCAACGTCAGCACCACCAGCGCGGAGACGCAGGAGATGCTCAACTACCTCGCCTACTCCAGCTACTACAACAGCATGTATGGTGGCTACGGCGGATACGGGTACGGCGGATATGGCTATGGCGGATACGGCGGATACGGAAGCTATTACAGCAACTACCTCAACTACGCCATGATGGCCCAGATGGCCAGCCAGGCCCAGACGACCTACTCGACCACGGTCAAGCTGGACAAGGACCGCTTCTACAGGGCTGCGCTCAACGGCCCGGCGTCCAACGGCGGGGTCCCGACCCTGCGGCTCGTCTTCGCACTGCCGAATGAGGAATAGAGATTCCGGGTCAAGCCCGGAATGACTAAAAAACCGGCCTGCAGATGCAGGCCGGTTCTGTTTTCGGATTTTCTAACCGGGATTAGGCGAGTTTCTCAGCGACCTTGTCGCAAGCGTCCTTGACGGTCGCGATCGTGCTGGTCTCCTCATCAGGAATCTTGATGCCGAACACCTTCTCGAACTCCATGAGAAGCTCCACGGTGTCGAGGGAGTCTGCGCCCAGGTCATTGGTGAAGTTAGCGGTCTCAGTCACCTCGGAAGGCTCTACGCCGAGCTTGTCGACGATGATCGCTTTCACTTTTTCTACGATTTCTGCGTATTCCATAACGTAATTAGATATTAAGGTTTTATTAGTACATTCCTTTAGCAAAAGTTCTGCAAAGTAAAGAAAAATAAATCAGATTTCCAAACATCACACAGTACCCTTCTGGGCAGGGTCAGGACGGCTCAGCGCCAGCCAGATGCGTAGTCCGTTGAGCGAGTTCAACAGGTAAAAAGCATATTTGACCACATAGATGGCGGCGTAGGAAGAATCGGGGGACTGACGCAGGGTCAGCACCCACATCGCCACGGAGGCGATGTTGACACCGATCCAGAAGATCCACTGCTCCATGTAGGCCGTCGACATCAGCCACTGCCCCAGGATGTTGCACATCATCGAGAAGGCGTCCAGAATGACCAGCCAGCGGACCGCGGAGGCGGCTTCCGCCTTGTCCAGGATGGAGAGGACCACGTATGCGGCGACCAACCCGACGAGGAAAACCGCGCCGTAGAGCAGCCACCCCCGGCCGTGGAGCCGGCGGGCGCGGACGCGTTCGCCGTCGCCGGCGCCGCGCTTCCGCCACTGGAAGAACCCGATGAACTGCATAGGCAGGAAATAGAGCAGGTGCATGGCGGCATTGCCGTACCGGGCGCTCGTCAGGCACATCACGCCGTAGATGGTCACGTCGATCAGTCCGAAGAGGAAGGTAAGGATGCGGCCGTTGGCGGAGAACACGTTGGCCAGCACGCCGCAGAGCGAGCCCACGGCGGCGATGATGAGCAGGGCCTGGCCGCTATCGGCATCCCGCAGCTTCAGGCCGGTCACGAAAAGGGTCACCACCGCCATCCCGATGAGGATGAAGGCGTTGAACCACTTGTTGAATTTCTCCGATCTATCCATTGTTCAGTTGTTCGTGGATCCGCTGCGCCAGCGCGGGGCCGACGAGGGCGGACAGTTGTTCGACCGGGGCGGCGGCGATGCGCGCCACGCTCCCGAAATGCATCAGCAGGCGCTGCTCCGTCTGCTCGCCCACCCCCTTGATCTGCCGCAGGGCGGACTGGATGGCGGCCTTGCTGCGCAGCGACCGGTGGAAGGTGATGCCGAAGCGGTGCGCCTCGTCGCGGATCTGCTGCAGGACCTTGAGCGCCCGCGAATTGCGGTCCAGGAACAGGGGGTACGGATCCCCCACCCGGATGACCTCTTCCAGGCGCTTGGCCAGTCCGATGACGGTCAGGCGGTCCTGGATCCCCAGCTCGCAGAGGGCCTGGTAGGCAAAGTCCAGCTGGCCCTTGCCGCCGTCGATTACCACCAGCTGCGGCAGGTCGTCGGGGGCTTCCTCCAGCATCCGCGCGTAGCGCCGGTTCACGACCTCCTTCATGGAAGCGTAGTCATTGGCGCCGACCACGGTCTTGATCTTGAACTTGCGGTAGTCGCCCTTGGCGGGCTCGGCGTTGCGGAAGACCACGCACGAGGCCACCGGATTCGTCCCCTGGATGTTGGAATTGTCGAAGCACTCCATGTGCACGGGCAGTTCCTTCATTCCGAGAGCCTTGCGGAGCTCTTCGAGCACAGCGGCCCGGTACTCGTCCGGATTGGTGTGCTCGCGCTGCTTGAGGGAATTGGCGCGGAACTCGCGGGCGTTCTTGGCCCCGAGTTCCAGCAGGGCGAGCTTGTCACCGCGCACGGGGATCTTGAAATCCACGCCCTCCAGCTCCACATCAGGCAGGAAGGGTACGATCACCTCGCCGTGCAGTGCCCCGAACTTCGAGGCGATCTCGGCGAGGAACTCGCTGAGCACGGCCGCGCGGTCCTCCTCGATATTGAGCTTGAAACCGAGGTTGAGCGACTGGATGATGGCGCCGCCCCGGATGCGCAGGAAGCTTCCGAAGGCCTCCAGGCCGTCGGTCTCCAACGCGAACACGTCCACGTCGCGGTCTCCCGCGGCGGTGACGATGCTCCGGGCGTAGTGCTTCTGCAGGGCGTCGATGCGTTGCTTGTAGGCCTGCGCCGCCTCGAAATCCAGCGCATCTGCGGCGGCAGTCATCCGCGCCTTGTAGTCGCGGATGATGCTGTTGACCCCGCCGGACAGCAGCCGGACGATCTCGTCGATATAGGCGGCGTAGTCCTCGCGCGAGACGCCGCCGATGCAGCAGCCCTCGCAGCGGCCGAGGTGGAAGTCCAGGCAGGGCCGGTACTTGCGGCGCAGGATGGCGTCCGAGTCGATCTTGAGGTTGCAACTGCGCAGCGGGTAGGTCTCGCGGAAGAACTCCAGCAGGGCCTTGGCGTGCATCACGGAGCTGTAGGGCCCGAAATAGCGGGAGCCGTTCTTCTGCAGGCGCCGGGTCAGGAACACCTTGGGGAACGCATCCCCGGTTACGCAGATCCAGGGATAGGTCTTGGAGTCCTTGAGCAGGATGTTGTAGCGGGGCTTGTACTGCTTGATCAGGTTGTTCTCCAGCAGCAGGGCGTCCGCTTCCGTGTCCACCACGGAATACTGCACATCCGCGATCCGGGACACCAGCAGGCGGGTCTTGACGTTGAGCCGCTCCGGGTCCACGAAATACTGGGCCACGCGCTTGCTGAGATCCTTGGCCTTGCCTACATAGATCACATTCCCCGCAGCGTCGTAATAGCGGTAGACGCCCGGGGAATGCGGTAAGAGTTGTATTTTCTGCCTAACGTCCAAGGACCTCGGCGACGGCCTTCGCCGTCTTTTCGCCACGGAGGTCATCCCCACGCTTGAGGATGGTGCCGTCCTTGTCGAAGAGGATCATATGCGGAATCCCCTCGATGCCGTAGAGGGCGGCCGGCTCCTGGTGGCCGTTGTTGATCTGAAGCCACTTCATGCCGTAGAAGGCAGCGGTGTCGATGGTGTTGTGCCAGTCCATCTTGCGGCTCTCCTCCCAGACGGCGACGCTCAGCACGTCGAAGTCCTCGCCGGCATACTTCTCCCAGATGGCCTTGATGTTGGGGATCTCAGCCTTGCAGGGCGGGCACCAGGGGGACCAGAAGTCCACCAGCATCACCTTGCCCTTGCCGACGAAGTCGGAGAGGCTGCGCTTCTCGTAGACGGGCTCGCCCTTCTTGTCCACACCGACCACGTGGTCGATCGTGAAGTCCGTGAACTTCTTGCCCACGGCCGTGGCCTGACGGGCGGCGTTGCTCTTGACCAGGCTGGCGATGAACTTGTCGGACTTGACGTTCTCGGGGAGCTTGTCCAGGATAGCGGCCAGCTCGTCATCCTCCAGGTAGGAGTAGATGTTGCGGAGGGCGGTCGGAGCCACGAGGGTGTCGGCACCGAACTTGTCAAGCAGGGCCTTGCCGCCTTCGACGATCTTGCCGATGGTCTCTTCCTGCAGGCTCTCGTACTTCTCAGCCTTCTGCTCGTCGCTGAGCGCGGCGTCGGCGTCGACGGCCTTGGCGGCGGTCTGGTACTCAGCCATCCAGGTGTCGAGGTTGGCGTCATAAGCGGCCAGGGCCTCGGCAGGAGTCTGCTGCTTGCAGCCGGCCAGCACTGCCAGTGCGGCGACTGCGATCATAAGGAATTTCTTCATGATGGATATTGTTTTACACTACTTGTTCTCAAAAAAACCGGTTTCGGAATCCCGAAACCGGCCGTAAATATAGTAATTTTCTTGATTCTGACAATCAATTGATTACCTGTTGCCCTCGCGGCGGGGACGACGGTCGCGGTCACCCTCGCGGCGGGGACGGCGGTCGCCGCGTCCGCCACGGTTCTGGCCCGTAGCCTGGGCATTGGCGGCGGCGAGGGCGGCAGGAGTGAGGTCCTGCTTGCCATAGCGCTCACCGTTGCAGATCCACACCTTGATACCGAGGGTACCGACCTTGGTGTTGGCGACTGCCAGCGCGTAGTCGATGTCGGCACGGAAAGTATGGAGCGGGGTGCGGCCTTCCTTGAACATCTCGCTGCGGGCCATTTCGGCGCCGCCGACGCGGCCTGCGATCTGGACCTTGATGCCCTCGGCACCGACGCGCATCGTGTTGGCGATGGCCATCTTGATGGCGCGGCGATAGGACACGCGGCCCTCGATCTGACGGGCGATGCTGTCAGCCACGATGTTGGCGTCCACCTCGGGGCGCTTCACTTCGTAGATGTTGATCTGGACATCCTTCTTGGTGACCTTCTTGAGCTCTTCCTTGAGTTTGTCGACCTCGGTGCCGCCCTTGCCGATGATGAAACCGGGACGGGCCGCGTAGATCGTGACCGTGATGA
>JAEEGJ010017077.1_pt1 | contig 16505 bp, 15 predicted proteins | sample 8958761 | NCBI WGS metagenome assembly JAEEGJ01 (sample SAMN16246546, study PRJNA631951) | gut metagenome | biome: gut microbiome; feature: rumen; material: RS-attached | host: Bos | place: Iran: Karaj | collected 2018-10
ACACTATAAGGCGATCCAGGATGCCATCGACATACCAGTCATAGTCTACAACGTGCCCGGAAGGACCAGCACCAATGTCAACGTGGACACCATCCTCAGACTGGCAGAGCTGCCCGGTATCACCGGGGTTAAGGAGGCCAGCGGTAACTTCTCGCAGATCATGAACATCCTCGCCAACAAGCCTGATGACTTCGAGGTCCTCAGCGGAGACGACGGACTCACTCTCGGACTGCTCTGTCTCGGAGCCGACGGAGTGATCTCCGTAGCATCCAACTGCTGCCCCGGGCTCCTGTCCAACATGGTGAGCAGTGCCAGGAATGGCGATGTAGGCACAGCGAGGGAGATCCACGAGCGTCTTCTGCCCCTGTTCTCCGCACTGTTCTGCGAATCCAACCCCATCCCCATCAAGTACGCAATGGGAAGGATGGGATTCGGCAACGGAAAGCCGCGTCTGCCATTGACCGAACTCAGTGACAAGGGAAAGAGCATACTCGACCCCGTGCTGGAATCTTTGGGAATCTGAGGTGGTGGATTGATCACAGAAGTGGTCGAAGGCAGTAAAGTACCTACAAAAGCGCGCAAAGAAGAAATATACGTGCGCGCAATTCGCGCCAGAGATTTGACCGCAGGTCACATCTTTGTCACCGCCAAAACGGATGAGGTGCTCGGACTATGATAACGGTTATGAAGTTCGGAGGAACCAGTGTCGGTTCCGCTGAGGCCATCGAGAGAGTGGCCAATATAATCATCAATACCCAAGGCGAGAAGGTTGTCGTCGCATCTGCCATGTCCGGCATCACCAACTTCCTCGTCCAGTCGGTGGACAACCCCACGGCAGACATCGACGAGATAGTCAAGCAGTTCGCCGACAAGCACATCATGGCCGCCGAGCAGATGTTCGACGAGAAGACCATGGCCGACTTCATGGTCGAATTCAATTCAAGGCTCGCCTCGTTCAAAGAGGCGCTCAAGAGCGATCCAAACGACGCTTACTACAAGGACCTGGTCACTTCGCAGGGAGAGAGGTTCTCCACGCTGATGCTCTCGTACTATCTGAGGAAGATGGGCTACGAATCCGTCGCCCTGACCGCAGAGACAGCAGGCATCGCGGCAGTCGGACTCCCATTGTCAGGATCTGCTGATCTCCAAGCGACCGCCAGCGGTATGACCATGAAGGTCAGACCCCTACTGTCCAAGGGCATCATACCAATCATCACAGGTTTCTACGGCATCAAGGACGGTGCACCCCTCACATTCGGCAGAGGAGGCTCGGATTACTCCGCGGCTGTCGTCGCCAATGCGCTGGACGCCGATATGCTGGAGATCTGGACGGATGTCGACGGTTTCATGACCGCTGACCCCAGGATCATCAAGGATGCCATCAAGATCGAGGAGATGACCTTCGGCGAGGCCGCGGAACTGGCCTACTTCGGAGCTAAGGTCCTCCACCCCAGGACCATCGAGCCCGTGAGGATCAAGCGCATCCCGCTCAAGGTCAGGAACTCCTTCAGGCCCCAGGAGCCCGGAACGCTCATCCACAGCCTGAGGAAGAAGGGGAAGGGTCTGCTGAAGAGCGTCGCGACCAAGAACGACCTCGCGATCCTCACCATCAGTTCTGCAGAGATCGCATACAGGCCCGAGCTGGCCGCATCCATCATCAACGAGATCGCCCAGGACAACGTCATAATCTATTCCATTTCAACTTCGCTATCCACCATAGCCGTCCTCATCGACAACAAGGAAGTGGCCGGGGTCATCGAGAGCCTGAACGGAATGTCGGGCAACGATATCGAGAGGATAGACGTCAAGAACAATGTATCCTTGGTCTGCTGCGTAGGGGACGACCTTCTCTCCAGATGCGGAGTCACCGGGGACATCTTCACCGCAGTGAAGGAGGCCGGAGTCAACGTAGAGATGATCTCCGAGGGAGCCTCCGAGGTATCGCTGAACTTCGTCGTGCCCATGGGAATGGTCATGGACGTCGTAGCGGTCCTTCACGCCAAATACATAGGGTGATTCGCAATGATGCGTGATTTCGAATGCAAGGACGGCGTCATGATGATCGCCGGCAAGTCAGCCGTGGAGCTCGTGGAGGAATTCGGATCCCCCATCTACGTCTGCGACGAAGCTAGGATTAGAGAGAACTACAGGAACATCCACGGAGCGTTCTCCAGATACATGGACACCAAGATCCACTACGCCTGCAAGGCAAACACCAGCCTTGCGATCCTCAGGATACTTGAGCAGGAAGGAGCCGGGATCGATGCTGTCTCCATCGGAGAGGTCAAGACCTGCCTGAAGGCGGGATTCACCCCCGACAGGATAATGTACACCGGTGTGAACGTCAGCGACAAAGAGCTGAAGGAGGTAGCGGAACTGGGAGTCATGATCAACGTCGACTCCGTCTGCGAGATGGAGAGGCTGGCGCAGATCTCGCCCCAGCACGAGATATCCTTCCGTATCACCCCCGGAGTAGGCTCCGGACACAGCGACAAGGTCATCACCGGCTCCAAGGGTGCAAAGTTCGGTATACCTCTGAAAGAGGTCATAAACACCTACGCCAGGGCCAAGGACCTGGGATTCAAGATCAAGGGGATACACGCTCACATAGGTTCCGGAGGACAGGCCGTCGAGCCCTTCCTCGATATGATGCAGGTCATCGTGGACCTGGTCAACGAGATCAAGGAACTCGGGATCGACCTCGAGTTCATCGACATGGGCGGAGGTATCGGAGTACCCTACAAGCCCCAGGAAGAGGAGATGGACCTCAACGAGCTCGCATCCGAGATCACCGACATGATCGAGCAGCAGACCGACATCAAGACGCTGATCCTCGAGCCGGGCAGATACATCGTGTGCGATGCGGTCGTCCTGCTCACAAAGGTCAACGACGTCAAGGATGCGGGGACCAAGAAGTACATCGGATGCGACGCAGGATTCAACACCCTGATCAGACCAGCATTCTACGATTCGTTCCACTATGTTGCCATGGCCAACAAGTTCGGCAAGGCCTGCGTGAACAGATACGATGTCGTAGGGCCGATCTGCGAATCCGGCGATTACATGGCCCACGACCGTGTGCTGCCCGAGCCCAAGCCCGGGGACATAGTCGCGGTCTACAACGCGGGAGCGTACGGATTCTCGATGTCGAGCAACTACAACTCAAGACCTCTGTGCGCAGAGGTGCTGGTCAACGACGGAAAGGCGGAACTCATCCGCGAACCCGAGACCATCGAAGAGCTCTGGAGACACCAGAGGATCCCCGAGAGGCTGATGTGATGCATTTCTGGAAATATCATGGGATAGGAAACGACTTCGTCCTCCTGGACGGGACCGACGGAGAACTGAAGGTGGACAATGAATGGTGCAAATGCGCCTGCGACCGTCACTTCGGTATCGGAGGGGACGGCGTCCTGTACATCCTCCCCGGAGAGGGCACGGACATCACCATGAGGATAATCAACGCCGATGGTACCGAGGCCGAGATGTGCGGCAACGGCATCAGATGCGTCGCGGTACATGCATACAACTACGGCATCGTGAACAAGGAGGAATTCTCCATCCACACGATGGCCGGCGACCTCACTGCAAAGATTACAGTGGAGGACGGAAAGGCTGTGGGAGTGACCATAAACATGGGAGCACCCATACTTGACGGCAGATCCATCCCCATCGATTGGGACGGACGCTACATCGACGAGGACTTCGCACTCATGAGGTACTTCTTCAAGGCGAATGCCGTCTCCATGGGAAATCCCCATTTCATTACATTCCAAGAGATGGACGACAAGACCATCGACACATTGGGTCCCTTGCTGGAATCCCACAGGCTCTTCCCCAGGAAGACCAACGTGGAATTCTGTAAGATCATCGACGGGAAGATCTACATCAGGGTCTTCGAGAGAGGCGCAGGATGGACCCTCGCATGCGGAACCGGTGCATGCGCAAGTACAGTGGCGGCAGCATTGAACGGACTCGTACCATACGGTGAACCCGTGGACGTGCATCTGCCCGGAGGATGGCTGAAGATCACCGTCGATAAGGATCTGAAGTACGTCCTGATGGAAGGACCGGCGGACCTCGTGTTCGAGGGTGACCTTCCCGAGGAATATTCGGAGTGACCACAATGACAAGTTACGAACAGGCCGAAAGGCTCCAGAAGATACCGCCTTACCTCTTCGTTAGGCTCGAGAAACTCTGGGCGGAGAAGAAGGCCCTTGGATGGGATATGATCAATTTCGGGATCGGGGACCCCGACCTCCCTGTGCCCGACGAGATAGTCGAGGAAATGAGCAAACAGGCCAAGATCAACAGCAACCAGAAGTACTCCTCCTCGGCAGGGGAGAAGGACCTCCGCGTGGCGGTCGCCCAGTGGTACAAGAAGAAGTACGAGCTGGACATCGATCCCGACACACAGGTCTGCATCACGATCGGTTCCAAGGAAGCGATATTCAACATCGCCCAGGCGTTCGTCAACGACGGCGAGACGATCATCGCGCCCTCGCCCGGATACCCCGTCTACTCCGGGGCATCCACGGTCTTCAACAACGCCAAGTGCGTCAAGGTCCCTCTGAAAGCAGAGAAGGATTGGCTTCTTGATGTGGACGAGTGTCCCAAGAACGCCAGGATGCTGTACCTCAACTACCCCAACAACCCTACCGGGGCGACCTGCGACGTCGCATACCTGAAGAAGGTGTACGACTGGTGTCAGGAGAACAACACCATCTTCTGCTACGATAACGCGTACAGTGAGATGGTGTACGACGGTTACCAGGCGCCCTCTGCGCTGCAGGCCGGACCCGACTGCATAGAGTTCGGATCGTTCTCCAAGACATTCAACATGACCGGGTTCAGGCTCGGATACGCGGTCGGACATCCCGACCTCGTCGCCGGACTGAAGAAGTGCAAGGGTCAGATGGACTCCGGAGCGCCCATCTTCATCCAGAAGGCAGGAATCAAGGCGCTGGGCCTCTACGGACCCAACGGAGAGAGGCCTGAGGCCATCGAGAAGAACATGGCGATCTACTCCGAGAGGAGGAAGGTCCTCGTGGACGGCCTCAGAGAGCTCGGATTCGACGTGAAGATGCCCAAGGGAACCTTCTACGTATGGTTCAACTGCGGAATGAAATCAGAGGACTTCGTCCAGAAGATGAACGAGATCGGAATCATCCTCACACCCGGAACCGGATTCGGCGAGAGCTGCGAAGGCTACATCAGGATGACCGTCACCGAACCTGTCGAGCGTATCCGTAAGGCACTCGAGAGGATGAAGCAGAACAAGTACATCGAATGAATTCCTACCGCCCCCGAAAGGGGGCCTAGGACCCCTTTATTTCTGCAGTTTTAACACAACTATCTAAGAACCCTAGGTACCGATTCCGAAAGTGCAAATTGGATATCTGGCACATCCTTTTTTGGCTTCCACTTTCGGCCACCCTCTTCTCAACTTTAAATAGTGAGCCGATGATGATGTTCTGAGGAATCACAATGGCCACAAAAACCCTTGAAGATATACCAGGAGTAGGACCAGCCATAGCAGAAAAACTCCGTGAAGCAGGATACAACGAATTGATGGCCATCGCAGTTGCTTCCCCGTCCGAACTTGCAGAGACTTGCGAGATCGGGGAGAAGAAGGCAATGGACATCATAGAGGGTGCCAAGCTTTGCGCGGACATTGGCGGTTTCGAGACAGGAGAAGACATCCTAGAGAGACGTAAATCGATCACCAAGCTCACGACCGGATCGAAAGCATTCGACGAGCTCCTCGCAGGAGGGCTCGAGACGCAGTCGATCGTCGAGCTGTTCGGAGAGTTCGGAAGCTGCAAGACGCAGGTCTGCTTCCAGCTGGCAGTCAACGCCACACTCCCCGAGGAGAAAGGCGGTTTCGACTCGGACGTCATCATCATCGATACAGAGAACACCTTCAGACCCGAGAGGATCATCCAGATGGCTAACTATTTGGGTGCCGATCCCGACGAGACGCTGAAGAGGATACATGTCGCAAGAGCGTTCAACTCACAGCACCAGGTGCTCCTGGTGGACAAGGCACTCGAGCTTGCCCAGACCATGAAGGTCAAGCTGCTGATAGTCGACTCGCTCACATCGCATTTCAGAGCAGAATATGTAGGAAGGGGGGCACTCGCCGAGAGGCAACAGATCCTCAACCGCCACATGCACGACCTGCTCAACTTCGCAACCCTGAACAACGCGGTTATCGCGGTCACCAACCAGGTCGCCGCGAAGCCCGATGCGTTCTTCGGAGACCCCACCAGGCCTATCGGAGGACACATCGTAGGACACACCGCCACCTTCCGTATCTATCTCAGGAAGGGTAAGGCCGGAAAGAGGATCGCAAGACTCATCGATTCTCCCAACCTGCCAGAGGGCGAAGCTGTCTTCATGGTCACCGAAGACGGTATTAAGGACTAAACACTAAACGGGGGCGTGAGCCCCCAATACTTCTTCGAACTGTCCGGCGAATCGAAGGACATGCCGCTGGCCGAGGTTATAGGATGCCTCAAGGCCGAGACCGACTCATGCGAGATCACTGCTAAAGGTCCGGGTTATGTCATCGCTTCCTTTGACGAGAAATATCTGGATTCCATCGCCGACAGGATCGCCATGTCTCACAGCATCGGCAGATATCTGGGAGAGTACACGCCGGAGGACATATCTGGTTTGGCCGACATTGAACTCCCCGAGGGGACGTTCGCCATCCGCGCGAAGAGGTTCGAAGGCATGATGAAGGATGTGGATTCACAGAAACTGATCCGCAATGCAGGAGGTCTTCTCTCGAAGCACAACGATGTGAATCTGAAGGATCCCGACATAATCGTCAGGATGCAGATGTGCGACAAGGTTCATCTCTACATAGAGGACAAGGTCACCGAGAAGGACCTGCTGGAGAAGAGGAAGGTTGCTGAAAGACCGTTCTTCTCCCCCATTTCGATACACCCCAAATATGCAAGGGCGCTCATCAACATGGCAGAGGTAAAACGCGGGCAGACCGTCCTGGACCCGTTCTGCGGGACCGGCGGTATCGTCATCGAGGCAGCCGAGATGGGGATGAAAGCTGTCGCCTCCGATTTCGATGAGGACATGATCATCGGATGCCAAGAGAATCTAGATTTCTACGGCCTCAAGATGCATGATTTCGACGTGCTCGACATAGGTGACATAGCCGAGAGATTCCCCGAGATGGATGCCATATGCACCGATCCTCCTTACGGAAGGAGCACAAAGACGGGCGGAGAGAACATCACCAAACTCTACAACCGTGCGGGAGAGGTCATCCCCAAGTGCTTGAAGAAGGGTCATAAGGCAGGTATAGTCCTGCCGCAGCCCCTGGAAATTCCGGGCATGACGCTGGAGCACATGTTCCTGCAGAGAGTCCACGGTACATTGACCAGGCATTACCACATCTTCCAGAATTGATTGTTGTCCGCATTGGAAAAAATATCCTCCATTGAAAAGTACATATCGTCAGGACCCATAGCAATCTCCGATGGGAGAGGAATACACCTACACATGCGCAGCGTGCGGCAACGAGATGACTCTGAGCGTCGGATTCTACGAATGCAAAGGATGGGGCGACAAAGAGACTCGCGCAGAGATACTGGCCGGCAAGTACGGGAAGAAGGCGAAGAAGGTTTTGGAAGACAACAAAGGGTGCAGCTACCACTTCCAGGCTGACATCTTCAGATGCAAGTGCGGATACACCAAGAGCTACGATTCGCTGGTCATCCACGACAAGGATGTCCTTGAGCCCACGGTGTTCTTCTCCACCGGCCACAGGTGCCCCAGGTGCAAGAAGGCTATGGAAAGGATGGATCATTTCCCAACAGGCATCCCCTGCCATAAGTGCGGGGAGAGATCAGACATATCCATCCACAGCCACGTTAGATGGTGACTCGCCTCACACCCTTTTTTATATAGAACGCGCATATTGCGCACAACCCGCCCGACTAGGGTGGAAGATGTGATTCACGATGACGGTCAAACAATACATGCTGGACAAGATCGCAAACGGCACCATCCATGCCGCCCTTATAGACCCCGACAAGCAGCCTGCTGAGAAAGCAGGTGAGATGGCAAAGGCTATGAAGGAAGCGGGATCGGACATAATATTCGTAGGCGGATCCAGCGGAATCACCATGGAGAACCTCTCGGCCACTGCCAAAGCGGTCAAGGAGGCTTCGGGACTTCCCGTCATCCTTTTCGGAGGAACACCCGACTCACTCAACAAGGAGTTGGACGCTGTGTTCTTCATGCAGATCGTCAACGCGGCAGACCCCAGATTCGTCACCTTCGGACAGGTCGCAGCTGCACCAATCATCATGAAACTCGGACTCGAATCCATCTCAATGGGATACGTCATCGTCGAGCCCGGAATGACCGTTGCAAGGGTCTCCAGCGCCAAGGTCGTCGGACAGGACGAGATCGAGAAGGCCGTCGCATACGCAATGGCCTGCAAGATGTTCGGATTCGAATTCATCTACTTCGAGGCCGGATCCGGAGCTGACAGACCCGTACCTCCGGCGATGATCAAAGCTATCAAGACCTACGTCGACCTCCCCCTTATCATCGGAGGAGGAATCAGGACACCTGAGGCCGCAGCAGCGGCAAGGGCAGCCGGAGCAGACATCATCGTGACCGGAACCCTCCTGGAGAACGGCACGGACATCTCCAAGGTCAAGGAAGTCATCACAGCAGCAAAGGGTAACTGAACATGTCATACGATCCCGACCAGCCCAGCTACAACACGCCCATCTCCCCCCGCCAGTTCATATGGAACACACCGGAGGAGAGGGCTGCAGGAATCAACAACGACCTGAAGGTAGCAGCGCGCAGGTACCTCTGCCCCAACTGCGGAAAGGAATTCAGCCTCTTCCAGTCAAGGGCGATCGCATGCAAGTACTGTCCTAAAGCGGATCAAAACTGCCCCAACGTCAGATGCCCATACTGCGACAAAGAATATCCCATCAGAGGATTCATCGTCCCGGACAACAACCCCGGAGCGAAGGCAGATCAGGTGCACATGACGAACTACGCACAGACTGTCTTCAACCGTTTCTCAGACAGCTACAACAGAAGATGATCATCTCTTCTGGATCGCAAGCATCTGAGGATGCCTGTTCACGACCGAAGCCAGGTCTATCGCCCTTATCTGGGCGTGATGCATCCCGGAACCGTTGTCTGTGGAATCGTCCTCGGCCTTCATCATCGCTATGACGGATTCGCATACTTCCTTCATGCTCTTGGACCCGTCCATCAGATCCTTCATCATGGCCACGGCGTCAGATGCGGCATCGGTCTGCGAGATATCAAAGAAAGCGGCTGTGGGGACATGCACCTTGAACTCACCGATCTCGATCGTACGGATCTCCTGTGCATTGACATTCACGTCCCTGTGGCCCTTCTGATACACGATGCCTTTGGACACAGGATGCCTTACGGCCGGTCTTGAGAATTGGGCATCTGATGCCTTCCTCTCCATTTCTGTCTTTGAGAGCCTGTGGTCTTTCATGACGAGGACAGTGTCCGCGGACCTTATCGCGGATTCGTCGCCGGAGATCATGATCATCGAGACCCCAGCCTCACCCATGGAATGTCCTAGGTCCGATAGCGGTGTGATCTTCTCATCTTCGGCCAGGAATCCCTTCCTCAACACGCATGGGTTGGAGAACTCCTCGTCTACCAATAACAGCTCAGAGCCCATCTCTACTGCTTCAGATACCGACAGCAGCTCTGACATAGGTGAGGAAACGAACTCCCTCTTCGCCGAGGCCGTATCCTCGAACTCGGGAGTCCCCTTCACAAAAGCGGAGATGTCCACCGAATCCGCAGGACGGTTAGGCTCCGAGATTATGAAAGCGGCATCGGGAGATGTGATGACATACTCCCTTCCGTCACCGGGGATGTGATCGTACACTCCGGCATAGACTGCATCCATGAGAGTGGATTTCCCGCTCCTGCTGTTACCGGAGATCACCGTGAATCCCTTCGGTATCCCTGCTCCCGCAATAGGCTCACCGTAAGGGACATCGAAGACGACTCTAAGGTCATCGGAGCATGAGAACGAGACGGCATCTATCATAGGTGCCAGATCGTCATCTCTTCTGGGAAGGACAGCCCCGTCCGCTATGAATGCGACCAATCCTTTGGATTTGAGATTCTCCCTGATGAACTCCGCATTCTCGTAGGTCTGAAGATGGTTATAGACCTTCGACTGCTTGTAAGCTGAGAAGTACATGGATTCGGAGACTATCCTGTCGATCCTCTCCAGAAGGAGGTTCATCGCCATAGCGCTGACCTTGTTCCCGTCCGCGGGAAGGTCCACTGTGAAGCGTGCCTCCACGAAGTATTGGGTGATCGCTATGCTCCCTCTCTCCAGGATCTCCTGTCCCGGACGGGGGATGTACACCTCCCCTCCGGAGGTCTTCGGTATGGGCGACCTCGCATGGGTGCGCGCTGCCTCCCTGAAACGCTTGGCGATAAGATCCCTTAGAGCGATCTCCCTCTTCTTGGTATCATACATGTCTGCCGGGAATCCGGCCTTCTTATGGGGCACCCTGACGCGCATGGCGGTGTGTCCTGCCCTGTCGTTCTGGATGTCGTCGAAAATGATCTCGTAGTTCTCCAGCACGAAGTTGTTCTGGAGACCTTTGTATTTCTGGAAGGGTTTGCCGTCGGCATTCTTCAGGGTCTTTTGGAGTATCTCCTCGGAAGCCATGGGCATTACCCCTTTCAGCGGAACTTGCTGTACCTGTCAAGGAGTTTGCAGATCTTATCATACTCATCTTTGGTGAGGTCTCCCTCGTCGAGGTATGTCTTTGCGAACTCCTTCGCTGTCTTTGTGGAGATACGTGAAGCCTTTGCGATGACCGAGGCTAAGAACGATGATGCCTTGGCGGGATCCATCCTCGATGCGGACAGGATCTCGTTCATGTCATACTTGAACGGGGCCAGTTTATGGGTGTTCAGCATCGACTGCTTCTTCGTGGACTCCTTGGTCCTCACAGGCTTGTTCTTCTTCGCTCCAGATTTCTCGCCGGAATATGAGTTGGCCTGCGATACGACCTTCTGAGGGACGGTCTTCGCGACAACCACTTTGGGGTTGGCGGGCTTGGGTGCTGCTGGTTTCGGTGCAGCTGGTTTCGGTGCCGGTTTAGGTGCGGCGGCCTTCTGAGGTGCAGGTTTCTGTTGTGCGGCCGGTTTCTGAGCGGGCTTCTGAACAGGCTTTGATTTCTTTGTTTCACCAGGCAAGCGTATTACTCCGTTGGGATTTCGAATACCATCATCCTATTAAAGTTATTATAAAGAAAGAGGTGAAAACAACCTGTATTTCGCGGTTTCTCACTGCATCCGGGATCAGAAGTGCGGGGGATGGGATTCGAACCCATGAACCACTAAGGACGGGATCTTAAGTCCCGCGCCTTTGGCCAACTCGGCTACCCCCGCTTGATGAAAGCCTATAGCCTTCCCGTTTTTAATGTAATCGGGACCAAACAAATGCTCATTTGATTATAAAAACAGCATGAAGAGGTTTACCCTCCCAGTCACCCGGGAGGGTCTATGATCATCTCGACCTGATGTAGAGGACTATCGCTATGACGGCAATGACCGCGACCACTGCCACCACGATTATCCAGAGATCGATTCCGGACGAGGGGGAATCCTCGGTGTAGAGGAGACCGTCGCCCAATCCTTCCCAGATCCTACCAGAGAGGTTCTTGGCGGTCGGCTCGACCTCCTTGTCTCCCACAAAGAAGCTCAGTCCTTCGAATGCACCGTCTCCGACAGTCTTTACCGACGGGAAATTGATGTATTCGATCGCGGTGCATCCGGCAAATGCTTCCCTACCTATGGTCTTCAGGTCCTTTGGCAGAACCAAGTCAACCAATGAGATGCATCTGTAGAATGCGTAGTCGCCTATCTCCTCGATGCTGTCCGGGAACTATATCTCAGTCACGGAACCGCAGTACACGAATGCGCATGAACCGATGTTGGTGATTCCTCCGTCGATTCCGATCTTCGAAATCTCGTACTCGGCCCAAGGTGCGGGGTTGTCGAAACTGTAGTCGTCCATCTTCGCCGTGGTGCTGTTGATGACCTTCACGATGTCCAATGCACCGTCAGAATAGTACATCCATCTGACTCCGTTTCCGCAGTCTCCCTCATCCACGAGGGGCGACCTCTCCTGGTCCCTGACCATCTTCTTAACATCTCCGGAATAGGAGTGTCCGGGCAGGTTCGCATAACTCAGAGCGGTGATACCGTCGGTATCATAGAACTGCGTCTCTCCGAATGCGGAGACCCCGATGGTCTTAACGCTGGCCGGGATCTTCACAGACTTGATCCCTTCCCAGAGCTCGAATGCGCTCGGACCTATGGTCGTCACGGTCATTGGAATGGACAGTTTACTGACGAATGCGCATTTGTAGAACGCATGGTCGCCGATGGTCTTCAGTCCCGAAGGCAATATCAGATTGAGCGTCCACAGACACTCAGCGAAAGCATACTGCGGAATCTCGGTTATTCCAACGTTGATGGCGATCGTTGAAAGGTTCGTACAGCCGTAGAACGAGTACTCTCCTATCGATTTCACCGAATCGGGGAGCTGCAGGCTCTCAAGGTCCCCGCACTTGTAGAATGCCTTGTTACCAATGGTCTTCAGGTTAGAGGAGAGGGCGAGGGTCTTTGCGTGCATGCATCCGCTGAATGCCTCGTCAGCGATAGTGACGACACTGTCCGGAAGCAGTATGGCTTCCAGGTTCTGACAGTCTTGGAATGCGGCCTTACCTATGGTCTTGACCCCTGCGGGGATATTGACGGTCTTCAGAACGGTACAGCCGCTGAATGCCTTCTCAGAGATGGAATCCAGTGACGAAGACAGCTTCGCAGTGACAAGATACTTGCAATTATAGAATGCACTTTCGCCGATGGTCTTGACGGTATCGGGGATAGTGATCTCCGTTATGTCGATACCGGAGAAAGCGCTCGGACCTATGGTCTCCAGACCGCTGTTGAGCTTCACGGCCGTAAGGTCCCAATTGCTCTTAAAGGCACCTTCCCCTATGGTCTTGACCGAACCGGGTATCTCTATACTTTCCAGGTCGCCCATGGCGAACGCTTCGGCACCGATGGTCTCCAATCCGGATGGCAATGTGATTGAATTCAGGTCCATGCAGTCCTTGAACGCTCTGTCGCCGATAGACTTCAACGAAGAGGGGAAAAGGACCTGGTTGAGGTCCATGCACATGTTAAATGCGTCCGCTCCCACAGTCGTCACACCTTCAGATATGACCACTTTGACAAGTCCGCAGCTGTCGAACGGTTCCTTACCCCAGTTCTTGAGGCTGCCCGGGATCGTTATCTCTTCCAGATTCCTGCATCCGGAGAACGCATTGTCCCCGAATGTCTCCAGGGTCGACGGCAGTGAGACATCGCTGAGCTTCATGCACCAATCGAATACGTTGGCGCCTATGGATGTCACCCCCTTAGGGATTTCGATCTCGGACAGTTGGACGCAGTATGCGAATGCCTTGTCCCCGATGGTCTTCACGGTCGAAGGTATCGACACGTACGTCAGGGTGGCGGCGCCGTTAAGCGCATAGTTCCCTATGCTGGTGACGCCTTCGTTGATCAACACCGTGTTAACCTGGAAGCCCTGCTGATACCAGGGAGTCTTCTTCTCTTTGGTATCGTAGTCCCACATGGCACCATTGCCGCTTCCGGTCTTGGAGATCACCAGATTGCCTGCGTCATCATAGGTCCACGTCACACCGTTTCCGCATTCTCCCTCGGCGATGATTATGCTCCTCTCGCTGACCCTCACCAGCTTCTCGTTCCCGCCTTTGTATTCGTATCCTGGAAGATCCTTGTAGGAAAGAAGGGTGGTACCGTCCTTGTCGTAGAATGCGACACTGTCGAACGCACTCTCACCTATATCCTTCACGGTCGACGGTATGTAGACCATCTCAAGGCCGTTGGACATGTAGAACATCGCCTCCGCTATCATCGTGCATCCCGGCATGAAAAGGGCGTATTGCAGATCGGGGCAGTCCGCATAGGCGCATGGCCCTATCTCTTTGACCTTAGACGGGATCAATGTGGAAATGAGACTCTGACAGTCGGCGAATGCCTGTTCGCCAATGACTTCCAGATCTGCTGGGAGCTCTACATACGGAAGCGAATGACATCCGTAGAACGCATCCTCCCCGATCGAAGTGAGCGTTCTCGGGAGGTTTACTACCTCCAGCTTCACGCATTTGAGGAACGTTCCGTATTCGATGGCTTTCACCGATGTGGGCACCTCAATCTCTTCAAGCGATCCGCACAGGGCAAAGGCACCCTCACCGATGGCGGCGACTGAATCCGCAATGGTGATCTCCACCATCTTCGATTCGCGGAATGCGTAGGTACCTATCGACTTGACTCCGTCTCCGATGACTGCCTTGGAATAATCCTTCCCATACCATGGCGGCTTATTGTCCTTGTGGAAATCAGTCATCTCTCCGGTGCCTTCACCTGTCTTTGAAATCTTTAGCGTGTCACCGCTAAGTTCCCATGTCAAACCGCTGCCGCAGCTGCCGCCTTCCGCTTCCACCTGTACTCCATCATCGACGAGGAGAACCATAGCGGATGCCATGACAAGCAATGCGATCACTGCGAACGGCATTATCACAGAACGATCCGATCCATTGCCGGACGTTCCCTTGTTCAGCCTATTGCCACTCATCATATCCTTCCCTTTCAGAAGATTACTGGATGTCTGACGACTGACATTCTAAAAAGTGTTACATCGGACTGAACGACAGATGGTTGATATCAGAGGATGAACGGTATATCGATATCTTCCGTTATCTTCATTGATCGAGGTCATATTCGACACCCTAAGAAGTTGAATCGGGCTGCAGATGGCCCGAATGTCACTTTGTTTGCTTGTCTTGTCTGTCCTTCTCATAAATCGAGATGGCTACGATGACTATACCTGCGACCATTATGGCCAGCCAGCTGTACTTGAAAGAATCCAGATATCCCCAAATAAGCATCACCAGGACGCCGATCATAGCAACGACAGGAATCATCTTCCTCATGTCCAAATCACATCACCTATCAATTGATTCTAAGGTAGTGAGATAAAGGTTTATTCCGACACGAAGACGGACGGTATCTTTACAAAGATAAACGGCATCACTGCTTGCCGGAATTTCTTCTTTCGAGAGCCTCGTTGATCTTCTGAATCTGAATGCGGTACGACATATAGACTGAGAACCAAACCATCACATACGCGCAGATTCCCATCGCCAGGACGACGATGTTACCCTCCATCACACGTCCAGTCCACCATAGGAAATTGGAGATCGGGATCAGGGTCAGGAATGCAATCACCATATGGATGCACGTGGCCGCAAGTATACTGTATTCATCCTTGTAATACACTATGGTCGCACCGAAACATATGCATCCCAATACCCCAGAGAGCAGAGTCTGTATGATCACCGCGGGAACATATCCGAACTCGTCGATGAGCTCAGGTGCTGCCAACGATATGCCTTCGGATGCGGTGAAAGCAACCACCAGAATATCGCCGATGAACATCCCCAGAATGAACCCAAGGGCCGCCAGCCTGATCAGATCCTTACTAACGTTCACATCAGCACCTCCTTCACCTTCGAGATGTATCTCCTGGAAACGCGTGTCTGGATGTCTCCCTGGAGATGTACCTTGATGGTCCCTGCCAGATTCAGATCCAATCTGATGATCTTGTCCGTGTTCACTATCTCTGAGTTGGAGATCCTCACGAACTGCCTGGGAAGGTCATCCTCCAGCTGATAGAGCGTGCTTTTAATCAGATACGAGTCGTCCAGGGTATCGGCATACACCCTCTTGTCCTTGGAGTAGATGCGGATGATGGTATCCTTGTTCAGCTTGGTGACGATCCCTTCAGAATAACCGGAGAGCGGTGAGGGAACAAAGCCCTTTATGGCCTCCATCAACTCGTCCACATCTTTAGTGCGGGAGGGAGCGTGCACAATGACACTGATGTCATCGGCTTCCTTGTCCTGGATGAAGTTGACACGCATGGGGATGCGACGCAATGGGCTATTCAGCCTAAAAAGTTTTAGAATAATGAACTAAGGTCGGCATTATCATCGATGGTCTTTTGGATGAGATCATCTTGCTGCGGTTACACCATGTTATCAGCCCTTAGATCTGCATACCTATAGCTACTCCGACAGACATGCTTCCAGCATATCCCGAACCGCAAGGTCGGATAGCCCAGTTCAGGATGGTTAGGAGTTTGTCATCATTGAAATACTTTCGGCAGTCTTCATCATCATGGACGAGAACCTCGCACCGATAGACAGGGAACTGATGATGACCGCCCACAGGATTGTCATAGGCTATGCGGTCAACGATGAATCCTTCCTTTCGGATGCCGTCCGCGACGAAGGGACTTTGGAGCACATCATCGACAGGACCATGCGTTGCGAAAATGC
>JAEEGJ010017081.1_pt1 | contig 16499 bp, 11 predicted proteins | sample 8958761 | NCBI WGS metagenome assembly JAEEGJ01 (sample SAMN16246546, study PRJNA631951) | gut metagenome | biome: gut microbiome; feature: rumen; material: RS-attached | host: Bos | place: Iran: Karaj | collected 2018-10
GCATCTTTTTTTCCTGATAATTATTCTTATCAGGAAAACCTGTTACCTAAGTATCATAAGAAACTTGGTTATGATGTTGAGGTAATTGCATCTACCCAGAGTTTTGATGAACATGGAAAGGGATGTTATTTGGATAATATCGGAACTTATCAGAATGAGTATGATATCAAGGTAACTAGATTACCCTATAAGAGCGGTAATAAGATCTGGAAGAAGTTAAAGCGATATATTGGTACATTCGATGCAATAAGCAATGCGCATCCTGATATTCTTTTTATCCATGGCGGTCAGTTCCTTGATATCGACCAGGTTGTTAAATATTTGAAGAATCATCCTGAAGTAACAGTTTATGTTGACAATCATGCTGATTTTTCAAATAGCGCAACTAATTGGGTCTCTAAGAACATTCTACATAAGATTATTTGGAAACGTACAGAACATAAGATAGAGCCATACACTAAAAAATTCTACGGAGTATTACCAGTACGTGTGGATTTCCTAAAGAATGTATATGGACTTCCGGCTGAAAAGTGCGAACTTCTTGTTATGGGCGCCGATGATGAGCTTGTAGAGAAAGCTAAAAATTCCGGCGCAAGGGAAAGGGTTAGAGCCAAGCATGGTATTAAAGAGGATGATTTTCTTATCATGACAGGCGGAAAGATCGATCCTTGGAAAACTCAAACGCTTCTTTTAATGCAGGCTGTAAAGAATATCAATCGGGATAATGTACGTCTAATCGTCTTCGGTTCTGTTACACAGGAATTAACTGAACAGGTTAAATCTCTGGCAGATGGAGAAAAGGTCCAGTATATCGGGTGGATCACTTCAAAAGATACTTATGACTATTTTGAAGCTGCAGATCTTGTTGTATTTCCTGGAAGACATAGTGTTATGTGGGAACAGGTAACAGGGCAGGGCAAGCCCATGATTGTAAAAGACTGGCCCGGTACGCATCATGTTGATATAGGTGGGAATGTTATTTTCTTAACCAAAGATTCAGTTGATGAATTACAAGTAAGAATTGAGACTCTATATAATAAACGGGATATATATATATATATGGCTGATGTTGCCGAACAGAAAGGTATGGATTATTTTTCATATGCCGAGATTTCCAGAAGAGCAATTGAATTATAAGAAATCTAACATTGAAATGTTGGATGTTCTGATTATTATATGGTCATTTTCAAGTGCCTTCCTACATTCTATTTTGTTTTTTATTAATCGTCAGGTGAATTCGGGTCAGTTGGCGATAGTTTATATTATTGTTGCGGTTCTATCCGGAATCCTTTGCTTTAAATATTTCTCAAGGTGGACTCCTCGTTCTGTTTTGTTTATTATATTTTTATTTGTTTTCATAGGTATTTCATTTGTTATAACAAGAATACGATATGGTTCTGGTGAACCAATGTTTATCTCAGAATTTAAATCATTTTTTGCTATGGCTATATGCATAGTTTTATTATCGTTTTTAATAATTTGGAGAGATAAAAGAGACATTAATCTTGGAATGGTTTTAATAGCAGCAATTATATTATCGATTGTAAGTTTTTTGTCTCTTTTCAGAGGTGATAGAGTTACTTCTGCAGGATATATAAGCGATTCAAGTGGATTATCATATCAGAATATTTCTTATTTCTCGTCGTATGCTTTTGGATTAACATTTTTCCATTTGAATGAAAAGAGTAAAATAATTAAATTATCTCCCGCTAGTGTTTTTATGTATGTTGTTCTTTTCTTAGCGCAGATATCTTCCTGCCTTATTTCAGGCGGAAGAGGTGGCTTGGTTTTATTTATTATTCTTTTCGTTTTTAGTTTTGCAATTCATAATGGTATAAAAAAATCTTATAAAATTCTTTTGCCAACGCTGATTATCATTTTAATTGCATGGTTTTTAATTCCGATAATCATTGATGTATTAGATATCAATGTTAAAGGCCTCTCCCGCATTATTAGGTTTCTTAATAGGGGATTTGTTGATGAAGGCCGCAGCAACTTGTTCAGTCAATCTCTTAATGTCTTTGTTGATAGTCCTGTTATAGGAAATGGAATTGGTTCTATCTTCTTTTATTTACATACTTATTCACATAATTTATTCTTAGATATTCTTTCAGAAACTGGTCTAATAGGTCTATTTGCTTTTTTATTCATTATTATTCTTTTTATAAGAAAAACCGTATTGCTTTTTAATCAGGGTTCATTATATCGATTCTTAACTATTCTTTTTATTTGCGGTTTTTCACTTAATCTTTTTAGTGGGTATTTCTGGGCTAATCAACATATTTGGATGCCGTTGATTGTTATGCTCATTTCACCGGTTAAAGTTGAGCTTGGTCAGACCGAAACTGAGACTGAACAGTTTGTTACAGCGCCAAAACATATTGATAATGATTCAAAACCAAACAAAAGAGTACTTGAACCTAGTAAAAAAACAAATAAGAGAAAAAAACAATCTTAAAATGGTAATAGGGTTTTATTTTAATGACAGCGGTTTTTCTTGCCTTGATCTTCGATCACCTTTTAATGGCAATAATGGAGTAGGTGGCACTCAGTATTGTTTTCTTATGCTTGCTGAAGCTTTGATTCAATATAGTGATCATAAGGTTGTTTTCTATCATTATAATAGAAATGTTTTGCCAGATGGTGTCACTAGCCGTTTAATAAATAAGCGAGAAGATATTCTTAATTGTTTAACAGCAGATAATATTGATATTGTTATATTCAAATCTGAAGGTATAAATGACTTTGTTAAAGGGTTATCACAATTTAATACTCGTTCAATAGTTTGGGCTCATAACTTTATCTTTTCAAATGAGATTAATGAATACTACACAAACCCGTCTGTTTCCCGTGTCGTTTTTGTTGGTCATGAAATGTATGATCGATATATAGATCATCCCATTATAAAAAAATCTAATTATATTTTTAATATGTTTGATGCCAGCTGTTTTGAAATAAGAAATGTACCTGAAAAGCCTGTTGTTACATACACGGGAAGTTTAGTTCCGGCTAAAGGTTTTCATTTGCTCGCAAAAGTCTGGAAAAAAATCCTAAACAAAGTGCCAGACGCTCAGTTGTATGTTATTGGTGACGGTAAATTATATAATCGCAATTCTGAGCTAGGGAAATATGGTATTGCTCAGAAATCATATGAAAACGTGTTCGTTCCATATATTTCTGAAAGTGGACAAATACTGGATTCTGTTCATTTTATGGGTTCTTTAGGGAAAGAAAAACTAGATGTTTATAAAAAAACATCTGTTGGTGTTATGAATCCAAGTGGCAGAACCGAAACCTTTGGTTTAAGTGCTGTAGAGATGTCTGCTTGCGGTATTCCTGTGGTTACGAAGAAGGCTAACGGTTTGCTTGATACAGTTGTTGACGGGAAGACGGGATATCTAATTTCAAGTGAACGGGAATTAGCAAGAAAAATTATACGTATTCTTAAGAATAATGAATTGAATTATAGGCTTGGATGCAATGGGAAAAGATTTGTTGAATCATCTTTTTTGCCAGAGAATATAGTGTGTGAATGGTTGCAGCTGTTTTCAGATGTAATGTCGAATAAGCCGGCTATCGTTCAGATTCCGGTTGCTAATATGAGTAATAGATTTAAGTGGCTACGTAAGGTTAACTATAAACTTCATAAATTTGGAATAAAAACAAAGTCAATAATTGAACTTGAGTGTTTTGTGATGAAACTCATCCACCACAGATAGATATGACTACAGAAAACCTAAAACAGAAAACCTTTGGTGGTCTAATATGGATGTTCCTCGAAAGAATCGGAGCGCAACTTGTTACTTTCGTTGTATCTCTGGTTTTGGCAAGAATATTGATTCCTGAAGATTATGGAATAGTTTCATTAGCACTTATTTTTATTAATCTTGCAAATATATTTGTTGTTCAGGGGTTAAATGCGGCTTTAATCCAAAGAAAGAATGTAAGCGATTTAGAATATTCCACAGCTTTTTATTCAAACTCTATTATATCTATTTGTTTATTCGTTATTTTGTTTATTTTTTCTCCAATTATAGCTGCTTACTATGGGTTAGAACAGCTTGCACCTATTTTTCGAGTGTTGGCGCTGCGTATTCCCATCGGTGCTATCAATTCCATACAACGAGCATACGTTTCAAGGAATTTGCTATTTAAAAAGTTTTTCTTTTCTACTTTAGGAGGCACGATTGTTTCAGCTTTTGTAGGTATTGGTATGGCCATGTTTGGGTTTGGCCCGTGGGCTATTGTCGGACAATATCTAACAAATTCTTCAATTGATACTATTGTGTTGTGGTTTACAGTTAAGTGGCGTCCAAAAAGATTGTTTTCTTTCAAGTGTTTGAAGGAAATGTTTAGTTTTAGTTGGAAAGTGTTTGCAGCAGCATTTTTTAACGAAGTGTATCTTGAGCTTAGATCTATGATTATAGGCAAAAAATATACTTCTGAAGATTTAGCCTATTATAACAGAGGGAAACAATTCCCACAGATTTTTTATACAAATATAGCTTCTGCAATCACTAGTGTTATGTTTCCGGTTATGTCTATGAAAAAAGATGATAACGAAGGTTTAAAAAGAAATTTGTCTTCTGTGATTAGTACTACTTGCTATGTTCTTTTTCCAGTATTATTTGGATTAGCCATGGTATCTAATACTTTAGTTGAAATAATACTAACGAAGAAATGGTTGCCTTGTGTACCGTTTCTTCAAGCTTATTGTATTAGCTATGCCATCTTGCCATTGCAATCCATTCAAGAACAACTTTATAAGGCAAAGGGTAGAAGTGATATAGTCTTAAAACTATTTTTCATTGAAAAAGCCGTCGGAATTGTCATTATTCTTTTCACGATGAGAATTAGTGTTTGGGCAATGGCTTTGGGAATGCTTGGTACCGCTATATTCTCAACTATAGTTCATACGATTCCTATGAAATCAGTAATAGGGTATTCGATTAAAGATTTGATTAAAGATATTTTCCCCGGTCTATCGTTAAGTTTATTGATGGTCTCTGTTATTTTTGCTGTTAGCTTTATTCCTATTAATTCTGTTCTATTATTAATATTACAGATTGTAACAGGAGTTGTTATATACTTTATGATTTCGCTGATATTTAAATCTCAACAGCTTAAAGCTTTAATTGATTTAGTTGAAATGAAGTTGTGTTTTAAAGCATTAAACAGAGTTAAGAACAAATTCTATAAATAATTGTTAAATTCGAAACCTTTATGAAAAAAGAAATCTTTATTGCAACACCTGTCGATTTTAGTAATTATGGAAATCGATTACAGAATTTCGCTGTTCACAGAACATGTGAACGTTTAGGATTAACCCCTGTGACTCTTACTGTTGATAATAAAAAGTATTTTGGTTTGTTCCGCAAAAGAAGTGTTTTAAAACTTTTATCAGCAATACATTTTGACAAGTTTGTTGCGAACCGTTCGAGATTCAACAGTGTTTTAAAGTCGATTTATTCTTGGAGATTTAGTCAACACTGGATTTCTACTAAATATGTTCCGCAAAATTTTGATCCAACGAATATAGTGAAAGACGCATTTGTTGGAATCGGGGGTGATCAGATATGGTCACAATATTGGCATAAAAAAATCCCATTTTGTAATTTTGTTGGCTTTAATCCTAAACATAAACTTTGTTTTGCACCAAGTTTTGGTACTGATGTATTAGATGAAACTTATAAAGATATAGTTAAAGAAGAAATTAAAACGATATCTTTTCCTGCCGTGAGAGAGAGAAGTGGGGCTGAAATTATCTCTGCATTAACTAACCAACAATCAAAAGTTATCTCAGATCCGGTATTAAATCTTTCTAAAGAAGAATGGTTTAGTTTTCTAGATAACGAATGCTGTAAGCTGCCCGATAAAAAGTATATCTTTGCTTATTTTTTGGGACGAGTTTCAGATAATAAAATTTTATGGATTAAGGAGCAGATTAAAGAAAATGACTTAATCATTATTGATGTAAACGGTAAAATTACAGGAAAATCTGACGTGATGAGTCCTTTAGGCTTCGTTAAAATGTTAGCCAATTCTGAATATGTTTTAACTGATTCTTATCATGCAGTTTTATTCGCTTTGCTCCTTGAGAGGAATTTGGTTTTGTTTGCTCGTGAAGGCGGCGAAAAAATGAATACCAGGATTACATATCTTGTCGATAATTATTATTTAAAAGATACTTGGTTTGCATCGGATAAAAGAATTGACCAATTTATTTATGATTTCTCTGTTGTATCACGAAAAATAAATGAAGCGCGTATTGATGCTTTGAATTTCTATAAAATGATAATAGATGAAAGTAGTGATAACACGTCTTATGAAGCTGCTTGCTATAAAGCACATACGAAGAACGACCAGATTAAGTTTCTAAGTTCTTCTGGAGGCATCTTTTATCAGCTTGGCTCTGAGATACTCAATGAAAATGGTTACGTCGTAGGTGCACAGATTTCAACAGAAGGAGTTGTTTCGCTTGACATCTCAGAAAACGAGCAGCAACTCAGAAGATGTCTTGGCAGCAAGTATGTTCAAGCAGATGCTGGCATGATTTATAGAAATGTAGAAGCTTTATTGAGAAAAGGATATAAAGTCTTATTTTCAGGAACGCCTTGTCAATGCAATGCTTTGCGTAGATATCTTAATAAAGAGTACGATAATTTATATATAGTTGATTTAATTTGTCACGGAGTTCCTTCACCTGGTGTTTGGAATAAATATTTAACACACTTGAATAATAAGAAAATTAGCAGTATCAATTTCAGAGATAAACGTAATGGTTGGAACGACTTTGGCTTATCAATTAAATATGTGGATGGAACTGAAATATATAATTCAAAAAATAATGATGTTTACTTGCAGTTATTTCTCCACAATATCATCTTAAGAAAATCGTGCTATAAATGTAAAAATAAGGGCTTAAATCGTTTTTCAGATATTACTTTAGGTGATTTTTGGGGATGTACTGAATCGGATTCAGGCATATCAGCATGTATTGTAAACACAAAGAAGGGAAGTGCTTTATTAAATTCTGTTATTAATGAAATTGAGCTTGAAAGAACAAATTTTGATAAGATTCTTAAGAGAAATATTAATTATTCAAGATCGGTTGGTTATCCTTTTTCAAGAAACCGCTTCTTTAAAGATTATTATAAGAATCGTCCTGTTTTTTCTGCTCTTGATAAATACAACAGATCAACATATTTTGAAAAGTTAATAAGGTTTATTCTGCGAAAACTTATGAATAAAAATATTATTAGGGATAAATTAGGGGATATCACATATATATCAGTTTTGAAAAAAGGTAGCGATACTGAGAAGTATAAATTTAACTGTTCAGGTTGTTCTGCTTGTGCTAATATTTGTCCGAAAAACGCTATTTCAATGGAGCCTGATGAAGAGGGTTTTCTTTATCCAGTAATTCATCTTGAATCATGTGTGAGTTGTGGGAAATGTGAAAAGGTTTGCTATAATCCACATTTGAATGAGAAGTGTAAACCCTGATAGTGAATTTTAAATTATGGATGAACATTTAACTAAAGTAATAGTATCAATAATATGCACAGCTTTAGATGCGAAAGTCAATAATCAATTTATTACTGCAGATGATATAGCTTGCGTTGAAGTACTAGCTAATAAACAACAAATCACACCTATATTCACATATGGATTAAAGAAGCTTAATTATTCTGATTTATTAACTGAAACGTTAAAAAATAGTGAAGCAAAGGCGATTTTTGATTATACCCAGCAAAAGGTTTCACTCGATGAGATATCAGAAGCTTTGGAAATGGCTGACATATCCTATATACCTTTAAAAGGTTCAGCTATACGTGATTTATATCCTGAACCTTGGATGAGAACCTGTGCTGATATTGATGTTTTGATTAAAAAAGATGATATAGACAATGCAATTAGAGTTTTAGAATCATATACCAGTTTTAAATTTACAAAACGCGGTTTTCACGAAGTCCATTTTGTCAATAAATATGTTCATTTAGAACTTCATTATTCTATTGAGACCGTTGTTGCTCAAAATGGTTTTTCTTTCTCGGAATCTTGGAATTATGTCCTAACATCTGAAGCTTCTTGCGCATGTTCATTTACACCTGAATACAATTTATTTTATATCATTACACATGCAGCTAAACATTTTCTTAAAAACGGAGGTATAGGTATTAGGCCGATACTTGATATTTATATTATTAAAACCCATACGCATTTTGACGATAATAAAGTCAAGGCTCTGTGTAAATGTGCTGGAGATTTGGGGTTTTATGAAATGATATGCAAACTTATTGATGTTTGGTTCAATGGTGATAGTCATGACGAATATTCATCTATTTTTGAAGATATAGTTTTAGCTGGAGGGGTTTTTGGTTCTCAGCACTCAAGAATAGTTTCGAATAAAAGGAATGATGCTGGTAAGCGTTATATAAGACGTCGAATTTTCAAAACTAGTAGAGAACTTCAACGCTACTATCCTATGTGCAAAAAGTATCATATCTTAGTTCCATTTTATCAAGTCATCAGATGGATACATTTGTTAAAATATAAACGCCCTAAAGCTTACTTAGCGGAATTCAAGATGGCTGATGCAGTAGATCAGTCTGAAGTAGATAATTATGATAAGTTATTAAATGCGATGGGTTTTTAAGCTCAGCGCATTTATTCAATATAAAAGTATTATGATTGAATGTGATATGTTTTTCCGTTTATCTCATTTATATTTGAGTGACTATTTCAAAACATAGATATAAAATGTGTTCGGTCTGATATTTTTGTAAAAAATCTAAAAATATTTTTGCTTGAAATATAGGCTTTTACTTCTCCACTGTTACGAGTAACTGCTTAACAGTTAATATGTTTCTGTATCAAAATATTTGTGAGAATTATGGATAAAAAACTTGGCAAGAATCTAATAATGAGCATAGGATACAATCTCTTAACAATGATTGTGCCTTTCATTACTGCGCCTTATTTGGGCAGGGTTCTTGGTGCTGAGAATGTCGGCGGTTACACATATGTCCATTCCATATCTGCATATTTTGTTATGTTCGGAATGCTGGGCTTCAGAAATTACGGTAACAGAACGATTGCCAGGGTCAGAGACAATTACGAAGAGCGAAGCAAAGCGTTCTCACAAGTTTTCTCACTTCAGCTTCTGACCGGCGGAATATCCTGCATTGCTTATGTTTTCTACCTTATCGTGTTATGCAGGATCCATCAGTTGATGGCTTTGATCGTCGGCTTGTATGTAATGACTTCTTTATTCACGGTTGTATGGTTCTTAGAGGGAATGGAGCAGTTCTCGGCTCTGGCCTTAAGAAATCTGATAATAAAGCTCGTAAATCTTGTAACGGTCTTTATCTTTGTCCGTGATGAGAATGATGTGGTCATTTACTGTCTGTTGATGTCTGCTCTGTATCTGATCGCAGAGATCATGTTGTGGCCGAGCGTATTAAAGAAAGTAAAATTCAAATTCTGCAAATGGAAAGATATTAAGCCACACCTTAAACCGACATTCCTTTTGTTTATCCCTACCATTGCCGTCAGCGTTTATCAGACAATGGATAAGATAATGATTGGTGCTATCGCAAGCGAGACTGAACTTGCATATTACGAATATGCTGATAAGATCACTCAGATACCCGGACTCATTTTTACTGCGATAGGTGCTGTAATGCTGTCCAAAATGTCTTATGTATATACGAATGAAGAAGAAAAAGCAGTTAAGCTCATCGGTTCTTCAATGGATCTCACATTCCTCATTAGCACTTCTTGCATGTTCGGCATTCTGGCCATAGCAAATGAATTCGTATTGATCTATTACGGCAAAGAATTCATTAAGAGCGGGCCTATTTTGATGGCTCTTGTTCCTTGCATAATTCTGTATGGCTGGGCTAATGTGCTCAGGATGCAATACATTATTCCGAATAATCTTGATATGATCTACATCAAATCTACTTTTGCCGGTGCAGGCGTGAACTTAATTTGCAATTTGATCTTCATAGCTAAGTTCCAGGCATTAGGCGCAGCCATCGGAACTATAGCAGCTCAGTTGACAGTCGCATTATTCTATACCTTCTCCATAAACAAACGCCTTCCGTTCAAATCATATTTACGTAACAATATCGTTGTCTGTTTGATCGGATTTGCAATGTTTTGTGTAATAAAGGCCGTTCAGCAGTTCCATCCGGTCTCGCTGACATGGTTGATAATTGATATCATCATTGGTGCAGTAACATACGGAATCCTGTTATTCATCTACGGGCTATACAGCAAGAGGAATCTGACAGGAGTTCTTGTTCAAGGTATTGTTAATAAGGTTAAGCGGGCTAAGTAACAGGCATACAGGAAGTTAAGATGGCTTACATATATCCTAAATTCTCTAAATATGAACTCATAGGAATCAGGTTTGGCGGTGCCGGACTTGGCAACCTGCTGTTTACCTGGTCCAGAGTCATCGCCGCTTCAGAGAAACATAATGCAAAGCTCATATGGCCGACCTGGCCGTCAATTAAAGTAGGCCCATGGCTCAGACATGAGAAGGATAAGCGCTCTTATATCGTTTTATTCTCAAATAAAACCGGAATGTGCGGAGGCCTTAAGAAATACTTAAAGCTCTGCTTTAGAAGAAAGATTCATACAAGAAATCTTGAAGATATCGATTGGAATAAGCTGGGTGAGAATGACATAGTTGTTTACGACGATTTCAAATTAGCTCCCGGTGAATTCCAGATGGATTTCAATGGCACAAGAGAATATAGAGATAAAATAACTGAGATCATATACGCAAATCTCGGTAGAAAAGGTAAGAAGGCTCTTGGTTTTGACGCATCCGGAGCTATCGGCGTGCACGTCAGGCTTGGTGATTTTTCAAAGACAACGGCTGCTCTTGATGCCGGTAAGAATAACATGAGAATTCAGATCAGCTGGTATGTAGCTATGGTGAATAAGCTTCGTGAAGCAGCCGGCAGGAATGTTCCTGTTTGTGTCTTTTCAGATGGAACTGATGAGGAACTTGCTGATCTTACATCCCTTCCCGAAGTTAGCCGTTTAACCTTTGGAAACAGCATAGGTGACATCGTTGGTCTTTCCAAGTTTCCTGTAATGATATCTTCCGGCTCATCTTTCTCGCTTTGGGCCAGATTCTTAGGTAATTGCAGCAGCATCTCATATCCTAATCAGATCAAGGACAGAGTGCATACCGGTGACGGTTTTGAAATAGAGCTTGGCGCAACCGATGAACTCAGTGATGATCAGAAGTTATATATTCAGAAAACCTACAGTGTAGGAGCAGATAAATGAGCAATAGTATTCAAAGGATCCTTGTATACGGTTTAGTTGCTTCTAAAACCTTTGGTGGTATTGGTTCTTTTCTGACAGAAATGAATCGCCATATGTCTGGTAATACAGTATTTGATTACGTTATTGAAGGTTCTGAATGTTCTATTCAGGATAGGATCGAGGCAGCAGGCGGTAAGATTTATTACATTTCAAATAGAGTAAAGAATCCTATAAAGAATCTTCAGGAGAACAAGAGGGTATTAAAAGAGTTGCGTAAGACTTACGATACTGTGTATTTCAATCTCTCAACATTAGGTTGGATCGAACCGATCAAGATGGCTGTTAAATTGGGCTATCACGTAGTTCTTCACTCACATAATTCCAGATTGTTGGTTGAAGATTTTAAGCACAGGTTTGTTTATAAGATCAATAAAGGACGCGTATCACATCTCAAAGCAACCCGTTTGTCCTGCTCTAAGAAAGCCACGGAGTATATGTATTCTCCGGAAAATACTGTTGAGTTTATTCATAATGCGGTTGATATAGATACATTCAGATACAACTGTGAAGACAGGCAGCAGATCAGGAAAGAATTGAATATTTCTGATAACACAAGGATCATTGGCTTTGTCGGAAGACTGTGTGATCAAAAGAACGTGTTATTCCTGCCGGAAATTCTTGCAAATGTAAAAGCTAATAGTAAAGACGATGTCGTAATGATCGTTATCGGTGAAGGAAATCAGAGAAAGCTATTAACCGATAAGATTGAACAGTTGAATCTGCAAAATTACATTCTCATGCTTGGCGATCGAGCTGATGTATGCAGATACTATCACGTGTTTGATGTATTTGTGCTTCCGTCCCTGTATGAAGGCTTGCCCATCGTTATGGTAGAAGCACAAGTGTCCGGTCTTCCTTGTGTTGTTTCTGATGTTATTACTTCTGAGGCAAACATAATTGGCAATGTTACTTTTTTACCAATTAATGACGCAAGTATATGGGGCGAAGTTATTTGTGAAAAACTGAAAAATAAGAATACAAATAGGGAATTAATGAGCGAAAAGTTGAAAGATTCGGATTTTGACATTGATCATGAAGCTCTTCGATTGGAGAGCATACTGACTGCCCAGTGATTTAGGAACAATTTATGGACAAAAAATTGAGAGAGAATTTAATATTAAATTCGTTGTATCAAATACTTGCTATATTTGTACCTTTAATTACGGCACCATATTTGGGTCGTATTTTGAAAGCTGATCAAATTGGTACATATACCTTTGTTCATTCGATAGTTAGTTATTTTTCCCATTTTGCTATGCTTGGAATAATGAATTATGGCAGCAGGGAAATTGCAAAAGTGCGTGATGATAAAAATGCACGAAGTAAAGTGTTTTGTGAAATCTATGCAATGCAGGTACTTACTGCAGGTGTGTCAGTGATTGTTTATGTAATTTATGCTTTTCTCTCACATACAGAATATCAATTGATTACAAAACTAATGATCATATGGACTGCATCTAATTTGCTTGATGTTGGTTGGTATTGTACCGGTATGGAGCAGTTTAGGACAATTGTTAAGCGCAATATTGTTATTAAGACTTTAAATATTGTCCTAATATTGACACTTGTTAGAGCTTATTCGGATCTAAATATATACACGATAATTATGGCAGGGTGTCAGCTTTTATCACAAATTATTATTTCATTTGTTGTTATAAAGGATGTTAAGATTTCTCTGCCAAAGTTCTCAGAAGTATGGCCTAGATTTAAACCTAATTTCTTTTTGTTTTTACCAACAATTGCAGCGACTGTATATCAGGTAATGGACAAAATTATGATAGGCGCGATCAGTTCTAAGGTTGATCTTGCATATTACGAGTATGCAGATAAGATTATTCAGGTGCCATTATTGATATTTGGCGCAATGGGAACAGTTATGTTATCGCGCATGTCAAATCTCCGTTCTAAATCGGATAATAGTGAAGACGTGCTTTTGAGCAAATCGATGGATTTATCATTGGTTCTTGCTTCAATATTTGCATTTGGCTTAGCCTCTGTATCCGTAGAATTAGTTGATGTGTATTATGGTGAAGGATTTCATTCATCCGGTTTAATTATGTTTATGCTTACCCCAATCATATTATTTAATGGGTGGGCTAATGTTCTCAGAATGCAATATGTAATCCCAAGAGGTCTGGATTCTATATATGTTAAAGCTACAATAGCTGGTGCTATTGTCAATTTGATTATTAATTTTATCTTTATACCTCGATATGGTTCTGTTGGTGCTGCGATTGGAACAATCATTGCACAGATAGTTGTAACATTAGTTTTTACTGTTTATTCAAGGAAAGATTTACCTTTAAAAACTTACTTAAAAAACAATATTCCTTTTATTTTGATTGGAATATTGATGTTTATAATCGTCAAATTGGTTCAATTTTTACATTCCGAAAATTTGATTGGACTTGCAATTGATATTCTTGTGGGTGGATCATTTTATGTTTTAGCCTCTGTAATTGTTTCAAAACGATATCCCAATCATCTTATCGGGTCAATTATTTGTAAGTTAGATCAGAAAAAGACGAGCTGATTTTATAGGGGGAAGTTGTTTGAAGAATACAGTTGTTATAGGTCAGCTCCATTTTAAGAAAAACGATATGACAGGTGCTGTTGTAAAGACAAGAAATATCTATTATGCGTTATTAGAAAAGTATGGGGAAAACTTGATTTCATATGTTGATATTTGGGGCGGAAAAAAGCGTAGTGCAATTGTTCTCGTGGAAGTATTTAAGGCATTTCAAAAATGCGAGAACGTGATTCTGGTAACTTCTGCTATAAAAGGACCGTTTGTTTTTTATATACGTATTCTTCAAAGATTATTTAAAAGAAGAGTCATTTATATACCTGTTGGAGTAAGAATCAGCGGCAGAATCGCAAATGATTCTAAATCGAAAAAAAGACTAAGCTTTTGTTCCGCAATTCTACCTGAAAGTAAACAAAACTGTAGTGAATTACAGTCGATGGGTTTTCCTGAAGTATATCTGTTCAGGAATTTTAAGTCTGTGAAGAAATTGGGTTGTAGTTTTGAATCACTACATAACAATATGAATGTAATTTCATTTTGTACTTTCTCGAGAGTAACTAAAGAGAAGGGAATAACAGATGCTGTTATTGCCATTTCGAGAGCTCAGGAATTAGTTCCAAACATTCGATTTGAATTGCATATTTATGGCGGAATAGATCCTGAGTATAAAGAAGAGTTTGAATCACTGCTTAAAGATTATTCATTTGTTATATATGAAGGTATCGTTAGTGCCGAAGACGCAGTGTTGACTTTGCAAAAGCATGATATATTATTATTCCCCACACGTTATCCTGATGAAGGAATTCCAGGAACTATAATTGATGCTTTTGCTGCCGGTATACCAATAATCTCATCAAAGTGGTTATATTTTGATGATATATTAGTAGACCGTAAAACAGCTTTAGGATATGAGTTCCTTAACGTTGATTCTCTTGTTGACACAATTATATATGCTGCTAAAAACATAGAAGAGTTGATTAATATTGGCCGTGACGGTAAAAAAGAATATGGAAAGTATGATTCTTCAGAAGTTCTTCCGGTGTTAGAAAAGCAATTAGCTTGAATTTTCTATGAATGTTGAAGTAAAAACATTACTAAGCCTAATAAAGAAGTCTCAATTTGGTGTTGAAGATACCATTAAATGGGCTGATGTCGATATGAATGCATTATATGAAGAAGCATTAAATCAATCAGTCCTTGGTATTATTGCTCCGGAGATTCCTTCTGAATATTCAAATAAGAAATTTGTTGACGCACAGTATCGCCAAAAAAGATCTTATATTCTTTATTGTCATGCTCAAGATGAATTGAAGAAAGTACTGGATGATGCTTGTATCCCTTTTATTATTCTGAAGGGGAATTCATCTGCAATCAGTTATGCTGATCCGACCTGTCGAATGATGGGGGATATAGATATATTAGTTCCACAGGAATTGTATGATAAAACAAATGATATTCTTTCCGCAGCCGGTTACAAAAGGGGCTACGATAACGGTAGACACTGTGGTTTTAAAAAGGATAAAACTTCAATAGAAGTACATCATCATTTCAGTCATTTCGAAGAGTATGATTTTGAAAGTTATATTATTTATGGGCTCAATTCACGCGAAATAGTTACTGTAGATGGGCATGAATTCCCGATGCTTCCTAAATTGGCTAACGGAATTGTTCTTTTGGATCATTTCAGAAGACACCTTCAATCTTCTGTTGGCCTTCGTCAAGTAATAGATTGGATGATGTATGTCTATCGTAATCTCGATGATGATTTTTGGAATAGTGAGTTCAAAGCTATTATGGAAGAAAAAGGATTGCTTCCTCTTGTAATTACTCTTACTCGTATGTGTCAAATGTATTTAGGCCTTCCTAATAATATATCCTGGTGCAAAGATGCTGATGAATCAATCTCTACATGGTTGATGGATGTTATTGTTACATCGGGGAACTTTGGGAAAAAGAATGAAAAGGGAAGTAAAATTGAATTAGTTAATGTGAATATTAAGCGTGAAGGCTTAGTCCCCATGTTACAACGTATTGGTGAGAATACATGGGATGCCTACCATAAACATCATTGGCTTAAACCTTTTTGTTGGATATACCAGGGTATACGTTTTATCCCCAAATTTATCAAAGCCGGAAGAACACCTGCACAACTTAAAGACGATATAGCACGATGTGATGATCGTTATGAATTGCTTAAAACACTTGATATCTTTTAGGTTTTTCACCTGTTCCTGAACTAAACCCTTAAAAAATCCATAAATATAATAAGATCGCTGTAGGTTCCTTCCTCGGCGATTTTTCATTGAACCGATGATGAAAAAATTGTGGGAAAGCAGCAGAAAAGATATGATTGTTCTTTCAGAAACTATAAATAAGTTTAATGAAAAATATAGTAAAGAGAGAACTGCTGGCAATTGTTAGTATTTTTTGACCTAATATTTTGTATACAAAAGCCTTCAAAGTGCGTTATATATTGATTATCTAACTAGAAACGGGTGATCAATATGTTGAAGATAGCTTTTTTCGATTCCAAGGAATATGACAGGCAGTCTTTCGAGGCGGCTAATAAAGACGGGGAGTTTGATATCAGATTCTTTGAGACCAGACTCACGCCTGATAC
>JAEEGJ010017083.1_pt1 | contig 16499 bp, 13 predicted proteins | sample 8958761 | NCBI WGS metagenome assembly JAEEGJ01 (sample SAMN16246546, study PRJNA631951) | gut metagenome | biome: gut microbiome; feature: rumen; material: RS-attached | host: Bos | place: Iran: Karaj | collected 2018-10
AAGTTTCTTTACAACAAGAGCTGTGTAGCGTTCATCAGTTGGGTTTACAGCAACGGCAGTATCACCAAAGAAGGTTTCTGGACGAGTTGTAGCAACTTCAATCTTTCCGCTTCCATCAGCATATTCATAATAAAGGTGATACATTGCACCCTGTGTATCCTCGTGGTCTACTTCATCATCAGCAAGAGCAGTACCACAGCGCGGGCACCAGTTTACAAGGCGCTTACCACGGTACATAAGTCCGCGCTCATAAAGAGTTACGAATACATCGCGAACAGCTGCGCTCAAGCCTTCATCATAAGTAAAACGCTCGCGGTCCCAGTCTGTAGAGTTTCCAAGCTTTTTCTGCTGCTTTACGATTGTGTTGTGATGATCTTCCTTTACTGCCCAGGTGCGCTCCAAAAACTTTTCGCGGCCAAGGTCATTACGAGTAAGACCTTCTTTTTTAAGCTGACGTTCAACAACGTTCTGTGTAGCAATTCCGGCATGGTCTGTACCCGTGAGCCAGAGAGTGTTATCGCCCTTCATTCGGTGATAGCGAACAACAATATCCTGCAGAGTGTTGTTAAGACCGTGTCCCATGTGAAGAACGCCGGTTACGTTTGGAGGAGGAATCACGACGGAATAAGTGTTGGTTTTCTTGTTGCAGTCTGCACACTGACATACATACTGCTTGTGAATAGGCGAAGCTTCATCGCTTGCCGGTTTAAAATAACCTTTGGTTTCCCACTCACTGTAGATACGGTCCTCAAATGATTTTGGATCGTAAGCCTTTTCCAATTCAATAGCTTTCATTTTTCCGTCCTTTTCAGCATCCTACTCCATTGTGCTGAATAATTAAGATTATATATGGAAAAGATTATAGTGTTTTTGCATAGGTTTGTCATTATGGAGAGTTAAATCAAGTGATTACAAATAGCTGGGCCTAAAGCTTATAAGTAAGCTCGCCTTCTATGTTGTGGCGTTTTTTCCATTCTTCAATGGCAGTATAAAATCTTCTATTGATATATGAGTTACCGGGGCCCAACCCCTGGACTATTTTATAGTGGAAAGTTCTTGGATCCTGTTTTATTTCCAGGCAGGCCTTCATTTTATTATCTTTAATCAGGACAGCGATTATAGAAGTTTTTTTCAAAACCTTATTCCTGTAAAGATATCCTACACAATTTCGCATATGTGTACTGATTTCGTAAAGCTCGTCGGTATTTTTTGGAAGCACAAAGAAATAAGCATCTTCAGGTCCGCTTGACATAATTTTTTTACCAATTTCAAAATCTGCAGTTTTAGGATGACTTTCGTTTTTTACATTTTCGTATACAAACATATCTTCAACAGGTTCTATCTCATTTTCTGCATTTATATCTTCACCATCATCGGTAACAATATTTTCATCTGCATCCTGTACGTTTGAATTATTAGTCTGCATCTTTTCTGCTTTGAGCATCATAAGTCTGTTTTGCTTTATAGATTCATAATCTATCTTTATCTTAAGCTCTGGAATCGTATCAATAAAATCTTCAAATTTTAAAACATCATCATCATATTTAATTGTCTGATTTGTGACTTTTTCTGCATTAGATCTGTATCCGTATCTGCCATCATCATCTTCCTGCACAAAATATTGAACAAGCTGGTCGTGCATTTGATTTGTAAAACCTTCTTTTAATATTCGTTCATGAAAGGCAACAGGAAGATTTCTTGCATTCTTGTAATAAATGGTTATGGCATCGAATATAACATTTAAGTTTGTATCCTTAAAGAACTTTATCATTCTTTTTACAATAACAGACTCACTTTTATCGGTACGTGCATTCTGAACCCAAAGCCGTAAACCATTCAGAATATTATAAGTCTCTTTTTTTGCAGCTCCTAAATCTAAATATACTGTCCTGTTTTTTATAGAAAAACGGAGACGGTTTTCAGTTATAAAGATGTTATATAACAGTTCATCCGTTACCAGAGTTTTTATTGCATCTGAATTGGTAAAACCAATATATTGCGAAAATGCATGAAGAAGAATCAGTTCCGGGTTTTTATGAAAATCCTTACGGAGTCTTTTTGTTTCTTTTACCTGGACCAGATTGCAGAAATCCTTAAAAAGATTCAAATCAGCACGGAAATTAAAACTCTTAACATTATCAACTTTATTCGCTATATGGCTGAACTCCGGACAGCTTGGATATTTTATAAAATCCTTAAGATCTGCATTTTCTGCATGCAGCTCAACTCCAAACTTTCCTTTACAAAGCCCCAGAATAACATGCATTATTTTATTGTTAATATCTGGAGAAATATCCTTAAGGTCGCAATCCCTTGGATGACTCATGATTCCATAATTAAAATCTATTATTTTAGAGAAAACTTTTTGGGTTGTAAAAATCTGGTTTTCATAAACATCAATCCAGTGCCATCGCTCGTTTACTCTTATTACAAAGTTGTCTGTATCAATAATGAACTCGTATTGATTTTTGTTCCAGCTTTTATTCAGGCCGATGTTTGAAGATAATCTAAGTCCACATGAAAAAAACATATTATAGTCTGGAGTGATAGTGATTAGTTCCCAACGTTTATGAAAGTCGCACCAGCCTTTTTTTGTTCTGTTATTAAATGGAATTAATACTTGAGGTGTTATAGAAACCGTTGGATTTTCGAGGTCTTGTTTGATTGGATTATACTTATATGAATAGCAGACTATCATAAAAAACACCAGAAGCTACAAGGATTTTAACACTAGTTGGACACATTTTACAATAATTTTTTATTTATCCTTCCATTTATTTACCACTTATCGCAATAAATTACCACTTGTCGTAAAAATCAACACAACGGAACAGAGTCGGTATATACTGCGAACCATGAAAAGAACAGGTTTAATTTTAGTTTTGGTCGCAATTATTTGCAGTGCTGGATTTGCAGAAGAAAACCTTTCGGGCGAAGAAACTTTTGCAAATGGTAATTATCGTTTTGCTTCAGGAGGATTCTGGTCTTGTGGACAAGACTTTGCAGGAGGCTTTGGTGAGTTTGGATTCAACTTACTGCCAACCGAAAAAGCTTTTGTTCTTCGCGATTGCATTTTCGTTCAGGGTGAAGGAGGTATTCTGAGAAACAGCAATTCGGCAAATCCAGATCCGTTAGAGTATGGAGCATTAAGTATTGGTGACAAGGTGATTTTTGGTGGACGAACCAACGGCAACGACTTTGTTGTAAGAAGCTATGGTTTTACCGGTGCTTCGGTAAGCCTGTTTTCTTGCAGGGAGCATAGTCTTTTTGCACAACCGATGATGCTGAACATTTTGTTCGGAGGTGGCTTTGAGTTCCAGTATTCGGTAAACACAGCATTTGTTGTTGAGTTTGGAGGACTTAACAGATTGATGCTTGGAAATAACAAAAGTGACCTTGAAGGGTATGCAAAATCGAATCCAGTGCTTACAATAGGATTCAGGACGTTGAAATAAGATGAATACGAAAATTGAAATTGAAAACTGTGAAAATCCTTACTGCGTGATTCATACTGCAAGTGAGACTCCGGCCATTAAGGATATTGCAGAAAAAATAAGCAGGATGGATGAAACCGGTAAGGCTGCGGTTTTGAACGGCTGGGATGGCGACTTCTGCATTCAGGTAAAGCAGAGTGAGATTTTCCGAATCTACAGTGCTGATAAAAAGGTATATATGGAAGCGGAAACAAAAGCTGCCGGCAATGGAGCTTCTGCTGCAACCGAAACCCTGCTTGTAAAAATGAGACTGTATGAGTTTGAAGAGCTTGCAGAAAAATGCGGCTGGACAGACTTTATCAGAATTTCGAATACGGATATCGTAAACTTTTCTAAAGTAACAAAGCTTGATATGTCACTCAGTGGTATTATTAAGGTAAATTTTACAAATGGAAGTGATGCGATTGTTTCAAGAAGATATATGAACAAAATTAAAGACCAGTTGAATATGGTTAATAAAACTAACAAACGTTAGTAAAAATCAGGAGGAATATTATGTTTAAGAAATTTATTAAGAGAGCACTTTTAGGATTTATTTATGGTATATTTATTGGGCAGACAATTCTTATTCTGGAATCACTTTTCAAAGGTGATGGAAACTTTCATCCAGTTTCTGCTTATCTGCTAGCACACACTAACACAACAATTGCTGCAGTAATCGCCCAATATTTTATTACAGGAATAATTGGAGTGACATTCGCTGGTACTACCGTTATCTTCGAAATGGACCGCTGGAGCCTTGTTGCTCAAACCGCACTTCATTTTGTAATCACTTCTGTTGTAATGTTCTTTGCAGGCTTTTTCTGCGGCTGGTTCCCGCATACTGTTGGCAGCACACTGATTTGGTTTGGCGTATTCATTATTGTGTATGTTATAATGTGGGTAAGCTTTACGCTCTATTATAGAAAAAAAACACGTGAAATAAACCAGGCGCTTTAGGTTAAGAGGGGGATTATTCCCCCTTTTTTTATTTACAATTTATTTCTGCAACCGGAGTATACGGATTACACTTTGCCAAACCAATTGAAACAATCTTTACATTGTCAACGTTCTGGTCTTTCAAAAACTCCATCCCTTTTTCAAACTGTTCGTGAGTCAGCTTTACCGCAAGCGCAACATGAGGAACCCAGTTTTCCGGAAGATAGTTACGGTTATCGCCAGGTGCAAAATATGGAACAAACATTTGATGAAGAAGTTTGTTCAAACTAACAAGTTTTTCATTTTCAGCCGGTTTTAGAAAGAGAACTTTATCCAAAAAGCTATCCAGTCCAACAAAAGGAAGCTCCAATTGCCCACCCGCAAAGACTTCCTTACATGCTGTCTCCACAAACGTGCTGAAAACTTTATCCAGTTTTTGCAAATCATCATCTTCTACATGAAACATACCAAGCGTAAGATGCGGCGGAACATTGTTAGCAATCATATAATCGTTGACAATAACCTGCGCAAGCCTTTCAGTAAGATTACTAATCGCGGCAGAATCCCTATCATCAAAATATAGAGTCACAGCATAAGTACTGTACGACAAATCCTTCTTTGTTTCTATTTTCATTTTTGTTTCCATAACAATTTCTTGACACATCTCTCCTACGCTCCTACAATTATACTATATGGAGGTTAAAATGAAAAACAAAAACATCCTTAAGGCTCTGCTTCCAATCACAATAATGTTATTTACAGCAACTGCTCTTACAGCCGATGAATATGAGTTCGAATATGACATCTACGAATACCTTAATCAGAAAGGTAAGGAACAGTTAGGAGAAACATACACTTATTCCGAACTGATTGAATATGATCAGAAGGGAAATGAAATCCACACTAAGACAACATATTCAGAATACTGGTATGATTACAATGCTGCAGGAAAAGTCACACACAGTAAAAGCGCAAGCGGTACAGAAACCTGGTATGAATACGATAAAAAAGGAAACCTCATCCACGAAAAAGACACCATGGGAATTGAATGCTGGTATAAATACAAATCAAAAGGGAAAAAAGTAGAAAAGAAAACCACTTACGGTGAAAACTGGGTTTATGACTGTGATTCAAAAGGTAACTATATTTATGGGAAAAACTCAGACGGTTTTGAAGTATTCTTTGAACGTGATTCAAACGGAAACGTAATTCATTACCATGACTCCGATATTGGCGAATACTGGGACGAATACGATTCTACGGGCAAGCTTATTCGAAGCAGAAACAATGTTGATGATAGTGAAACAACTTATGATTACGACCCTAAAGGAAACTTAATTCATAAGGGCTCCGACCAGGGGTATGACTGCTGGTACTCTTACACTTTCTGGGAAAATGGTAAACCAAAAACCCGTAAAGAATATTCAATCCAGCGCGACGTTGATTTTTAATTCGTCCAGACTAACAAGAAAAACACAAGAGGTACAAAATGAACTTCAAAAAACTTTTATCAATATTATTACTTGGAACTGCCCTTTCCTTTACAACAATAACAGCCGAGGAAGTTGGACAGGAATATGAATTAACCGGCATCACCGATTACGATGAGAACGGTAACATAATCTATGAAAAAAACGACGAAAATGAATGCTGGTATGAATACGATGAAAACAACAGAATGACTCACTCACAAATTAATAGTGCATGGGAAAGTGATTCTGAAGGGATCGAAAGATGGTACAGCTACGATTCCGAAGGCAAATTATTCGGAGTAAGATTCGATGGTGGCGAAGAATGGTATGATTACAACAGCAAAAAGCATACACTTGTCATTCACACAACCACAGGCGATTCCGAATGGAAATACGAATGCGACGAAAACTGGAACAGGTTATACGGAACTAACGGCTACATCGAATGGTGGAAGAAATACGATTCAAACGGCAACCTTATTTCTGAAGGCGACACAGACGGTTTTTCCATTCAATACGAATACGACTCCCAGAACCGCCTTATTAAAAAAATCGAGCCCATGCAGTACATCACAACCTATGAATACGATTCAAACGGCAATCTGGCCGTCGAAAATCCAAACTTCGATTCTACCAAATATTATTTCTACACCTACTGGCCAAACGGCAAATTAAAAGCCCGTAGACAGTTTATACTTAAATAGAGTTTTATCAGAAGATTTATTTTAGATAAGCTCTTAAATTAAACTAGTTTATTTTCTAGTTGACTTTTGGATTTTTTCATATTATTATTCTCTTATCAAGGAAATACTCTAATAATACTAGAGACATTTCTTTAAATACAGGAGGATATAATGGCTTTTTCATTCACCCCATCTGCAGACAATGTTTTCAATATTGGTGCCTTTGATGCAAAAACTTATTTCTCTGAGTTATTACGAAAAGTTCAAAACGGCGCAATTGTTAACATTTCAAAAAATGGAAAACAAGTTGCTGTTCTTCAGGGTGTTAACACAAAACAAAATGAAGCAGCTGTTAATGCTCACAAACGCATTCTCGCTCGAGCAAAAAAATTGGCAGACTATCGAAACAAAAATCAAATATCTGCAATTACATCAGCGGAACTCAAGGAGTTGAAAGATGCCGGTCGCAAATACTAATCTCAAGAACAAAAGCACTTTTCCATGTTTTGTTACAGACACATCTTTTATGGCAGCATACATTTTAAATGGTCTATGTAATGATGAGTTTTCTGATTGCATCAAAGATATTGAATATGTTCTTGAAAATAACGGCCAAATCTATGTTCCACCACTTTTCTGGTATGAGATTGAAAATGTTCTGCTTTATAAAACACGAAAATCTGCAATAACAAAATCAGATGCACTTGATATCCTTTACGATTTGCAACAGTTACCGATTTATACAGACCTACAGCCAGATGCCGAAATCCGCCAGCATATTTTTACACTTGCTGAAGAACACAATCTTTCATATTATGATGCCTCGTATCTTGAGCTTTCCCGCCGCTACAATCTTCCACTCAAAACTTATGATGAAGAGTTAAAGAAGGCAATCTAGAAATTGAAACAATTCACAAAAAGTAATACCGAGGATTATAATCTTCTAAAAAATCATGAAACATGTATCTTTTACTCACAGAAAAGTTTACTTTATCCAAATTAAAAATCATTATTGTTCAAATGGACGAACAACACAGATATAATTATCATAATCTTTTGGAGTTTTTCCAACATATCCAGTTGAAAAACGCAAGAACCATGTTCCAATACCAACTTCATTTTGTGAAGAAGAATAATATCTATCTTCAAATTGTACACCACCAAGAGCGTTTATTATCAGATTCAAAACATTTTTATTTCTATAAATAAAGCACAATTCTGCAATGGTTGGCATATACCAACCATCTCCATACTTTCCAATAAGCCCGAAATTTGCTGCGTAATTATTCACATAATCAAAAGCTGGATAATATATTGAAGCATTCAATTCACCAAGAGAATCCTCAGAACAAATATAGGTCCAATTATCACTACCATCAATATCCCCCGTAAAAGTTACAGAATTTGCCTTGCCACTACCTTCATCACTTGGAGTGCATACTATTTTTGAGAACTTTGAATCATATCCAATTGAGTTTTTTGGAGCCCACTGATACTTTCCATTATTCACTCCACTCATGGAATTATATAAACCAACTCCAACAGGAATTCCATAATCATTAAAATAAGCTAAAACACAAATAGCATTCTGTTTTTGTTCCTCTGTAAAACTTATATTATCTGCATCAAAAGGAATAATTGTATCATCATTTAGCAAAACATCACCTACAGAATAATTACTAAAATCTTTTGCTTTAAGTTTAGATGTAATTGAATTATCCCCATAGGCTATCGTTACATCATATTCCCCTTCTTCTTCTGGAATAATAAGAGATACATAAATAACACTATCGCTCTCTTTTGTAAAGGTTGTGCTTGAAACTATAGTAGAATTCTTCGTACAAGTTGCAATTAAATTACCTAAATTTGAATCTGGCGTATCAAAGTTTTTACCTGTTACTTTTGCGGTAACTCTATTTCCAGCTTTTGTTGTACTTACAAGAGGAATTGAGAAGTTTGAAAACTTCGGGACATCATAAACTTGTAACTTTAGATAACCTTCTTGAATAACACCATCAAATAAAAATCTTACAAGATACACATCATCTATTTGAGGTACTTCCAAAGAAACCCCTAAAGACTGCTTATTTTCACCACTTGTTGCAGTCCATGAGATTGAGCTATTATCTATTTCGATCGGTTCTGCAAAATATGTACCACCAGTTGAATTAATTAACTGAATACTAATCCTAGTTAAATCTAAATTATATCCATTTAAAGTCAAATCTATCCTAGTTTCACTATTTACTCTGTACAAAGGAACTTGAATTGCACTTGCAGAATTATTTATTGACTTATTAATTCCGTTTACAACAGTATCACTACTAACATTAAAACGGGTTGTATGAATTGTATCTGCCAGCTCATTTCCAATTTTACACATTACAGTATAAGTATTTCCATTTGAAGTTGCATTCAAACTAGAATCAGGAATCCTTAGTATTGCAGATACTGTTCCAGAATTCTTATCCAGTTCAGCAAGAGTATTTGTTATATTACCATTTGAATCCTTTGCTTGAATTGTTATTGCAGTTCCATCTTCAATCAAATATGCATTAATAATTTTTGCCCAAACTTTTACTGTTTGATCTGAATCATTATAAGCAAGATGATAACGATTTAATGTTATAGATTTTACGACAGGAACTCCTGTTGGTGTAATCTTATAAGTTGAAGTTGCACTTTTATTTCCATTTTTATCTACAGCACAAACTGAGAATATATATTCATCTCCATCAATTCTTACATCATTTACAGTATAACTTTCATTTTGAATCTTTATACTGTCACCATTTGAAACACCACCCTTTGTATAACTTAATTCAACATAATCAAAATCACTATCTGTTGGATTTTTCCAATTAACGGTAATAGTATTTGTTTCGCTATTAAAATTGGCTTTTAAATTACTAACTGAAGCTAAATGAAAATCTTCTAATATCCAATTCAATACTTCATCAGAAGGTGTTGATGAAAGCAAATATTCGTTCACCTGACTGTTAGCAATATATTCAAGACAAATAAACGTTATATTATTTGGTAATAACCACTCTGAATCCTTAGTTATAGTATTGTTATAAGATATAGAATCAAAAACTTCCGTCTGGAAATCAGTTTTCCACATACCATTGTTATAACTCATCAATGGACTTGTACTTGCAGAAAAATATGATGATTCTATAGAACCAGACGCTGTTTTGTAAATTATCTTAAAAGCACCAGTTTCTAATCCAATTTCTGAAGCATTATTAATTAAATCATAATTAATCGAATAAAGATTATAATTATTTATTGTCACCATACTACCATTATAAATCGTAGTAAAATTATTCAACTTCTTGCAAGAAAAACTATTAAGTTTTATATTTAATCCATCCGCATCTGTATAAGTTTTTCCAACTTCAGATAACTTCACAGAATATTCCCCGCAATTATCACATTTTATCCCATTAAATGCATGACCTAATGCTGGAATAGATTCCGTCATCACTTCTTTACATCTTGAACACGTATAAGTTTTAATACCTGTCCCCGTACATGTCGGCTTTGTTGTAATCACACCAGAATCGTATAAATGACCTTTTGCAGGAATTGTTTCAGTCTCTTCAAAACCACAACCTATACATACCCGCTTCTTTAATCCATCACTTGTACAAGTTGCCTCTTTTTCAATTTTCCATTCTCCAAATCTATGCTCTTTTTCTTTTTCATCAATAACATGTTTACAACTAATTGTAAGAACAACGAATAAACTTAAAATCACAAAAACACTAAAAACCTTAGATTTCATTTTAACCATTCTCTATACACTCCTACAGATTGTATAGTATTAATTTTACATTCACTTAGATTTTATTTCAACTTCTTAAAGATTTTATAATACAATCTTATGGAACTTATATCAGATTCAGTAAATACAAGGATTAAGCTTTTTTCAGACAAACTACGTCAATTAAGAAATGAAAAAGGTATTTCTGCCCGTGAAATGAGTCTCGCTCTTGGTCAGAATGTAAATTATATAAATCTGATTGAAAACGAAAAAAGAAAACCCTCTCTTGATATGTTCCTTTATATTTGTGAATATCTTAAAGTGTCTCCTGAATACTTTTTCTATGATGAGAATCAAGAAAAAAGCTCTGAGAACTACTACGAAAAAGTCCTACGAAACCTTACAGAAAATCAGAAAACACAATTAGCAAAGTTCTTGATGACAATGAGATAAAATAATTTAAAGGATATCGCAATTTGCGATTACATTTTTTCCAGATACGGTACCAGCAGCAGATTCAGTGAGTTCTTAATTACCTGCAATGTACACTGCGCAAGATAGAGGCGTGCACCGGCGAGTTTGGAATCTCCGGCGTTTACGATTGAACAGGTTTGATAGAACTTGCTGAAGGCTTTTGCGGTTTCGTAAGCGTAGGCGGCAAGACCACTCGGGTCAAGTGCTTCGGCGGCGCGTTCAACAATTGAAGGGAAGTCGCCAAGCTGTTTGATTAAAGCCCATTCATCTTCGGCAGTCAACAAAGCAACTGCTTCATCAGAACCGTCAGCCTTAATACCGGCATCCGCTGCCTTTGCAAGAATTGAATTAATTCGTGCGCCCATGTACTGCAGGTAAGGACCAGTATTTCCGTTAAAGCTGAGCGACTCTTCCGGATTAAAAAGCATATCCTTAATTGGAGTTGCCTGAAGCAGATAATAATGCAGAGCACCAAGCGCAACCTTTTCGGCAACTTCATCAGCATTGCCAACTTCATCATCACGGCCACGTTCATTTATTGCTTTAAGCGCATCATCACGCAAATTGTCAATTAAATCATCAGCATCTACAACGGTACCTTCACGGCTCTTCATTCTTCCACTTGGCAGATTTACAAGTCCGTAACTGAGATGATAAAGCTTGTCGGTCCAGTCAAAGCCAAGTTTTTTGAGGATATAAAAGAGTACCTTAAAATGATAATTTTGCTCACTTGCAACAACGTAAACCATCTGATTAAAAGGCCAGTCATCGTGGCGCTTAATTGCAGTTCCCAAATCCTGAGTGATGTAAACAGAAGTTCCATCCTTTCTGAGCAAGGTTTTCTGCTGAGGAGTTCCATCTTTTCCCATACCAACAGCTTCTGTTACGTCAATTCGAACCGCTCCATCATCAGCCTTATAGAAAACGCCCTTCTTGAGCCCTTCTTCTATAACTTCCTTGCCCAAAAGATAGGTGTCGCTTTCGTAGTAATATTTTTCAAAGCCCATTCCGGTGCGGTCGTAAGATTCCTTAATTCCGTCCAGAGTCCACTTGTTCATTTTTTCCCAAAGCTCGCGGGTTTCTTTATCGCCCTGCTCCCATTTTACAAGCATTTCTTCTGCCATTTCCTGAGCTTCTGGATGAGCAGTTTCTGGCTTGTCTTTTTCGCCTTTAAGGTAGCGGTCAAACTCAACGTAACACTGACCAACAAAATGGTCACCCTTCATTCCAAGGCTTTCAGGAGTTTCACCCTTTGCTTCGTGGAAAAGCTTATATGCAAGCATAGATTTACAAATATGGATTCCGCGGTTATTTACAATGATTGTACGGAAAACTTCTGCGCCCGCCATCTTAAGGATTCGGCTTACAGATTCGCCAAGCGCATCGTTTCGCAAGTGACCAAGATGAAGCGGCTTGTTTGTATTTGGTGATGAATATTCAACCATTACTTTGCGGCCTTCAAACGGCTTTTTTCCCTGCTGATTAAAGCTGCCGTAATTTTCGCCCTGAGCTGCAATTGCCGCAAGAATTGGAGCCGCAGCCCCAGCCTTATCAAGCTTGATATTTACATAAGGACCAACTGCCAGCACCTGACCAAGACCCGCAACCTTAGCTTTTTCTGCAGCCAGCTCTGCCACACCGGCCGCAATCTGAGGAGGAGCCATGCGCGCAGCTTTTGCAAAAATAAACATTGGGGAACCAAGGTCTCCCATTGCAGGGTCCGGAGCATTCTGAACTACAATTCTTTCCAGCAAACCAGCTTCCAGTTCAATTCCTTTTTCAGCAAAAAAAACCTGTGCCGCTGATTTTAATATTTCTTTAAACTCTGATTTTGCATCTGCCATAATGATCCTCTATATGTGATAAATGTTTTCTATTATATTGATGTGAATAATACAGGATTTTGAAAGAATAAACAATATTTGTAACTCGAACAGGAACGTTCAGGGAAAACACTTCACGTTAGAGAAAAAAGATTTTTCATAATAAATTATCCAGTAATAGTAAAGGTCTCAATCCATTCGTTGCCGTTTGCATCTGTAATCGTTATTTGAATTGGAATCACATTAAGTCTTGGATAGTCCGCTGTTGCTTGAAATGTAAAACTACATGATTTTGTAGATTTAGCTGAAATATTCCCGTAATTTACAGTATCATTCATAAATACAAAATGTGGATAATCTGATGATATTATTACTTGTACATTTTTTGCTGTAGAAGTTCCTTTGTTATAAATTATTATCGAAATAGATCTTGTATCTCCCTCTCTCATAACAGATCCATCATAATATGATAGTTCATACGAAGCAAATTCAATATCTACATCTTCTTTCACTACAGTAATACTGAAAGAATCAGTCCATTCGTAGCCGTTTTTATCAGTCATCTTAAGATTGATTGGAATTTCTGTCCCGACTGGACATTCTGATGAAATACTAAACTTGAACGGTACGCTGGATTCTGCCCAGAGTAAGTAATGATCATCTGAACTTGAACTCCAGCCTGTATTTTCATATGAGTATATACTTCCATAATAACTCTGATAATATCCGGCTGTTATATCACCGTAATTTGCACTGCTTGCAGAAAATGTTATGTATTCAGATTCGCTGGTGGCTTCCAGAACTATTTTTTTACCCTGTGACGTTCCTTTGTTATGAATTTCAACATCCATCCAGATAACTTCTCCTGGATTAATCTTTCCATCATTATTATTTAGTACACTTGATATTGATGTTGAATCACTGAACTTATGTCCGAAATACTCCATATTAGTACCAGATTTTGAAACAGTAATATTAAAAGAATCGTTCCATTCATAACCGTTCTTATCAGTCATTTTCAGATTGATTGGAATTATTGTTTCAACTGGACAAGTATCTGAGATCTTGAATTTAAATGGTACATATGAATCATTAGTTAAGTCATAATAGTCATAAGTACTAGAGTCCCAACCTCTACCTGAATACCAATATTTATATCCATAATAACTTTGATAATATCCGGTTGTTATATCTCCATAACTTGCATTGCTTGCAGTAAACGTTATGTATTCAGATTCACTGGATGCTTCCAGATCTATACCCTGAATATTTTTCCCACTTGAATTATGAATCTTAACATCCATCCAGATAATTTCTCCTGGATTAATCTTTCCATCCCCATTGTTTAGTGAACTTGAAATTGATGTTGAATCATTGAACGTACGACCAGAATATTCCAATATTCCTTTGCTACATACCAAGCTACTTGTGTTAAATTGATAATAATCAATATCACCATTTTTTAGATATGCTTTTGTAGGAGTTTTATAATCTGTTATTGTAACAGCATTTTGAATACTATCATTTGGTTCATAGGCATTTATTTCCGAAATTGACCATACACCTGATAAATCTGAAGTTCTTCCATATTCATAAGCAACAAAAGAATAACACATTTCTGTATCATTATTAGCACCACTCAAAACAAAATAATAATCTTTAGTACTCCATGGGACAGAAACTGTTATTGTTTTTTCTGATGCAACAGTAAATCTTTTTGAACGACCATCTGGGTAAACAAGAAAACCGTTTAATGTTGCATTACTTGACTGGTTAAAATTTCTTGCATTTACTCTATAATTTACCCATCCTCGGTAGAATCTTAGGGTCACATAATCATACCAAGTTTTTTCATATTTACTATCTGTAATTGAGATTGTTATAGTTACATCTTTATATTCTTCATCAAAATAACCATAAATAAACGAACCTGTAATAACCTTAGCAGAACCTGGCGCAATTGAGGTAAAGTTACCTTCTTTTTCTAATTCTATTGATGATAGATTTGTGTCATTCCAAGAAATTGAATAAACAGAAGTAGCACAAGTTTCTTGTCCTATATTTGTAAGATAAAATGAAATATTGTAAACACCTAAATTGTTTCCATACATAAAACCTTGTGAATCAGTATTTGAAACTTTATATGTTGTTTTAAATGCATATTTACCTGGTTCAACAACAGGAATGGAGCCAACATTTTCACCATCAAACTGAGGTTCTACCGTTGCTGATCCAATGTCTAATCCTTGAATAATTGTTATTGTTTGAGGATCATCAGCTACTCCTCCCTTAAAAATAACAAGATCACCATCATCTGAAGAAACAGTTTCATTATCTTCTGAATTATTTTTATTCTGCCTCTTTCCAGAAATACTAGTAGCAGGAGCTCGTGATGATTGAATGTTTGGTGAAGAAAAACCCGAAATATTTACAGAAAAACTTCGATTTTTTCCTCCTTTTCTAAAAAAAACTATATTTTCTTTTCTTAGGACTTCTTCAGATTCTAATGAATATCCAGATATTCCATTTTGAATTGTTGATTTTGTATTTGAAGATATTATATAAATATTTTGATTATCTATATAATACTCTGCTCCAGTATCCATTTGTATCCAAGTTCCCCAATACTGCGAAGGAATTTTTTCATTATTATTTGATGAACTACTATCAGTTTTTTTTAAATTGTTGGTATTATCAAAAATACATGAAAATAGAAGTATCGATAAAATTACTATTGATAGACTGTATAAAGATTTCTTCATAAGCATTCTCTTTTATTGGTTATTATTTTCGCTTTTCCTAGCAATTTTCAAAGTTAGCAAACGTACAACTGTAATTTCCTTTATTGTAATACTGTTTTTTGTCATCTTCAACAATTATAAAAATAATATTATATTACTCTTTAATTGATTCAGTTTTTGATTTCAAAACTGGAACTTATTTTTGCAATTCTGTCATATGTCAAAAAGCCGTTAGTCTCGTCTTCCACATCGCTGAGCTGGGTGTAGATTGCGGCACACAAGCCTTTTTTTACATAAGGTTTAATCTGTGTGTCGTACAGCTCGTGAATTGCTTTTTCAAGCTCTGACTGGTCCTTAAAAAATCTGTAGCCGTAAGTCTGTTTTTTATTAAAGTAGTGATTCGGCTCCAGCTTGAATGAATAGCCGCCAAACTCAGAAATTACAATCGGCTTATCGGCTTTTTTGATTTTGATTTTCTTGAAATAAATGTGGTCGCTTTCTACGTCAGATTTTTTCTGCTTAAACCAGCCTGAGGTTGAATCAACTATTCTTGTAGAATCACGTTCTTTTACAAAGTCGTACATTTCATCTGCACAGAACTGTCCCCACCCTTCGTTGAAAATTGTGTAGTAACAGATGCACGGAAAATTGTAGAGATGACTGATTATGTCGGCAACTGTCTGTTTGAAAATACTGCGGGTTTCCGAGGATTTATGAAAATACCTGTCGTTAAAAAGCCTGTTTTTTCCTGTTATAAAATTACTTGTTGCTCCAAAGACTGTAGGTAAAATTGTATCGTGGAAAAATGAATAATCTGCGTTGTTTACAAAATCCTGAAAAACAACCATTCCAAGCCGGTCGCAGGCCTCGTAAAATCCAGCGGGCTCAATTTTGATGTGTTTGCGCAGAGTGTTAAAGCCCAGTTTTTTCATTGCGAGAATATCGTCTTCCCAACCACGCTCTGAGTTTGGTAAAAAGATTCCCTGTGGCCAGTAGCCCTGATCAAGTACGCCGTTAAAAAAGTAAGGCTTACCGTTTAACAAAAGCCGCTGGTATCCGTCTTTATCGCGACCAATACCGACTGTTCGAAGTGCAAAATAACTTTCTATTTTATCCTGCGAGCCT
>JAEEGJ010017085.1_pt1 | contig 16498 bp, 15 predicted proteins | sample 8958761 | NCBI WGS metagenome assembly JAEEGJ01 (sample SAMN16246546, study PRJNA631951) | gut metagenome | biome: gut microbiome; feature: rumen; material: RS-attached | host: Bos | place: Iran: Karaj | collected 2018-10
GGATATCCAGTTTCAATAAACTCAATTTCACCAAGATTTTGAAGTGCCGGAGTCTGCATTCTTAAGCTGATTAAAGCATTTACTTCATGCCACAAAGATGATTTATCTGCTATCTGCTGTTTTACAGTAGGGCGATCCGGAGCCGGATCCTGAGGAATGTAGAGCTTCTTTTTGTCGGCAGAACTAAAACCTGCATTTTTAGAAGAATCCCATTGCATTGGAGAACGTGCACCGGTCCGGCCATAGCCTCCTTCTTTTGAAACAAGACCTTCAACATAACGCATTCCAATTTCATCACCATAGTAAATAAAAGGAGCGCCGGGCATAGTCAAAAGAAAAGCAAAAGCAATTTTCATTTCTTGAGGATTTAAACTTCTTGCAAGACGGTCCATATCGTGGTTTCCGGATGGAATACAGATTAAACCTTTTCGTTCAGATTTTTCGTAATTCTCCAGATATTTTTTTACAAACTCTTTTACATCACCTTTTCCACGACTGGAAAAATACGGCTCCCGGCAGCGGAATAAATCATTGTAGTGAGAAGGTCCAAAATGAAGCAGAAAATCCATGTGAAAACCACCCTGCAAAGATTTATCGGGTTCACCCCACTCACTAACCATTGCTGCAGATGGAAATTCCTTATCAAGAAATGCGCGTACATTTTTCCATAAACGAATAGTACCTTTTCCATCTTCATCATTTTTAACAAGCGAGCCTGCCATATCAACTCTAAAACCGTCGGCACCAAGATTCAGCCAGAAACGCATAACATCTTTCATTGCTTCAAGAGTTGCCTGAGGTCCCGGATCATCAAAACTTTGCTGCCAGCTTTCGCTTGGTTTATAAAATCCATAATTTAATGCAGGCTGATGAGAAAAAAAGTTTACAGCGCAGGAACCATCTCTGTCAGAAATGCCGCGAAGTGAGCCATAACCAGCTGGTTCTTTCCAGATTGAATCAGTCCAGATGTAACGGTCAGTAAATTCATTTTTCTGGGCCTTCATTGATTCTTTGAACCATTTGTGTTCTACGGAAGTATGGCCTGGAACTAAATCCAAAAGTACATGCATGTTGCGCTTATGTGCTTCTTTAAAAAGTTTTTTCAAATCAGCATTTGTTCCGTAACGTGGAGCCGCTTTTTTATAATCACTAACATCATAACCGGCATCGCCAAAAGGAGAATCAAAACAAGGATTCATCCAGATTGCAGTACAACCAAGCTCTTTAATGTAATCAAGCTTAGAAATAATTCCATTAAAGTCGCCGATTCCATCTCCATTAGAATCCATAAAACTCTGCGGATAAATTTCGTAAAAAACTGCAGTATTAAGCCATTCCGGTTGTTTTGTCATTTTATTTCCTCTTTTTCACTGAACATATTTTTATTATATGACTAAGGGAATTGATTTTCTCGACTTTTTTTGCAAAAAATTAAACTTGTCCCGGATAACTAATCTCATCACCCCAGCCGACAATTGTTTCATAAAAACCATGAACCTGAATCAAGCCGTAGGAAAAAAGGAAGGCACGGTCTTTTTCGTTGATTTCATTCAAACTTTTCCAGACAACTTCACGTAGTCCGGGATTGTCGGAACCAACTTCTTCGGGATCGTAGCCTGTAACTGCCTGCTGGTCTTCCGGGACTGAAACTTCAAAAGAATATTCTTTTCTTCCCTGAGAACAGACAATTGCCAGAGCTTTTACAATTGTGCCATCCAAGCCGCATTCTTCTTTAAGCTCTCGAAGGACTGCCTGTTCCGGCGTCTCACCTTCTTCTATACCACCGCCTGGCAATGAAAAAAATTCCCTACCTTTATTAGCGTCTTTATAACACAACCGCTCCATCAGGATTTTTCCATTACGGACCACAATTGCTACACTTCGGTTTCTCATTTCACCCTCCCCCTCTATCAAACCCAGATCGCTTCGCTAAGATTTTTTGATGCTTTTAATTCTTCTATGCATACGGCGTTCAGTAAAAACCAGGCGCGTTCTTCTTCGGTCATCGCAGACATTTCAGCCGTCGTCGTACCACCCGCGTCTTTGTTTGCATTTAGTTTTTCCTTCAATCTGATTTCAATTTTTTCTATTGCTTCAACCTTTCTCTGGATTTTTGATTTTTCCTGTTCCCATTGGATTTTCTTTGAATTAAGCGCGTCTAAAAATTGCTGCGATTTTAATCCGCCATCCATGATTTTTTTGATTTCATTGAGTGAAAAACCAAGCTCCTGAAGTTCAATAAGCAGGTTAAGTTTTTTTACCTGATCGGCAGAATAATAGCGGTAACCGGATTCGGGATCGATTTTGCAGGGAATGATAATTCCTTTCTGTTCATAAATTCTAAGCGCCTTTGGTGTTGTTCCAAAAAAATCTGCAATTTCACTGATTTTTAATAATTCGTCTTTTTCCATATTTTTTTCTTGACTCTGTCCCTGGGGCAAGGTTTAGCGTTTTCTTATGAATATTATAACACTGACTTTTTCTAAAGAAAAGATAAAGATTTTTCTGACATTTTTATTTGACCTACTTTTTCTTGCAGTTGTTCTTGTCTGGAACAGGCAGCTTGCTGTGCTTATTGATCTGGTAACAAGCGGCCATACAGTAACTAAATCAATAATTATGAATCTGGTAGTAATTCTTGCAGCATATATTCTGATGAGTGGGGCGACCACCTTTGTTTCCGGCCTAACCTGTTCCGGAATTAATTATTCACTGCGCCAGAATTATATTCAAAAGATTTCGAATCAAAACCTGCCGACACAAAAACTGAACGGAGGAAAGGAAGCCTCTGTGCTCCTGAATGAACTTACCGCTGTCTCTAATTTTATTTCTGAAAATCTGTTTTTTATGTTTGATAGCCTTATTAAATTTATTGGTAGCTTTGGCTGGCTTATTTATCTGAATCCTTTTCTTGCAATTACTTCAAACCTGCCGGTATTCTTTATCATAATTTACATTTCTTTTTCCAGTAAAATCCTGCAAAAATATACACTTAAAACAAATGAAGAAAATTCAAAAATCAATTCTGTTACAGACAGCCTTATGAATCTTTTTCCAGTAATCAAATTGTATCAGGCACAAAAAATGATTTTGAAAAACTACTCCACCCTTCTTACTGAGTGGGAAAAACTGAACATTTCTATGGAAAAGAAAAAGGCTCTGTTAATGTCCATTTCTGCCGTCATTACCAACATCCCGCTGCTGCTTATAATTTTGATTGGTGGAAAACTTGTCATTATGGGAAAGCTGACTTTGGGCGAGCTTTATGTTTTTATCAGTCTTTCGGGAAATGTTTCGGGCATTCTTATGAACATGCCGTCATTTATAATGCAATTCCGGATTTTTGGCGCGAACCTTAACAAGTTGAATGCGCCGGTAATAGTCGACAATACAGGAGGTCACAAATGATTAAAATTGAAAACCTTTCATATTCCTACGGAGAAAAAGAAATCTTAAAAAACATAAACCTTACAATTCCCGACGGAAAGAAAATTGGAATTGTTGGCGAAAGCGGCTGCGGAAAAACAACTTTAATCAAACTGATTTCTGGACTTTATAAGCTTCAAAGCGGGACAATTCTTGCAGAAGGAAAAACTGCCGTAGTAATGCAGGGGAATGCACTTTTCCCTTTTACAATCAGAGAAAATATAACCTGCGGTCATCCTGTTCCGGAAGAAAAAATATGGGAAGCAGTTAAGATTGCCCAGCTTGAAGAATGGATAAACTCTCTGGACCAGGGACTTGAGACTTTTGCAGGAGTGCGCGGCGACAATGTTTCGGGCGGGCAGGCACAGCGAATATGTATTGCCCGAGCCATTGCAAGTGACGCTCCAAACCTGATTCTTGATGAAGCAACTTCGGCTCTTGATATTCAAACCTCTTCAAAACTGATTAAAGCCTTAATGGACTGGTGGCAAAAACGTCAGCAGCAGGGATACCGTCAGACTCTGATTTCCATTGCACACCGAAAAGAAGCTCTTGATTTTTGTGATGAAATTTTCCATCTTGACGGAGGCTGCTTATGTTAAAAGAATTAGGAGCCCGAACCCAATATGTAAGACTTTTACTTTTGCGCCTTCCCTTTGAAGCAATCCGAAATTTAATTTATGCAGTTTTCCTGAAATTTTCTTTTGAAGCAATTCAGGATTTGGACAACAAAAGGTTATGTCTTGTCTGCGCAGGTTTTCTTTTGGCGAATATTTTTTTATTTTCTTACAACGGAACTGTGTGGCGTTTTTTTGGAGCCTTTTATGCCAGACTGCAGAAAAAGCTCAAGCTCTTTATAATCACAAAGCTTCTTGATAAACCCCTTGAAGAAATTGACAACCTTGCCGGCGGTGACATTTTAATGAGACTGAACCAGGACACGCAGATGGCCGCTGCCATTTATGCAGAACCCTGGAACCTAGTTTTTCTTGTAAACGGAATTGCAAATCTTATTTTGTCTTCGCTGCTCTTCTACCTTTTTGAAGTTAAACTTTTTTTAATAACAATAGTTTTTGTTTTACCCTTTGTACTTATTTCAAGCTATGTATTTGCGCCACTCCTGTATTCCCTGCAAAATCAAATTCAAAAAGCGGGTGCAGAGCTTACAGACATGTACGCGTCGTATATCAACATGGCAGATACTGTTTATTTATATGACTGTTCAGATTTTTTTCTTCAAAAAATAAAAGACAAAAATCTTGAACTCCGCAGGTTAGAAATTAAAAAGACTTTATTTAAAGCGCTTGAAGCAGCGGGCATACCTTTATTCGGACTTACAGGTTATCTCGTTCTGATGTTTATGGGTGCAGACAGAATCAGTGCGGGAGTCATAACAACAGGAAGTTTGCTTTACGCCTTCCAGCTTCGTCTTGGTCTTATAAGCGCTTCGACAATGATAATAAAAAGCATTACAACTATTTCGGTGAACAAAGCCGGACTAAAAAGAATAAAGGAACTGACTCACCTATCTTAAATCTTCATAATATTCCAGCAGCATTTCCTTTGAAATTGAAATAGGCTGGCCTTCGAGTTCCTTATAGATTAAATCTGTTAGCCGCAACAAACTCACCCACATGGCGTCCGGGGTGTCTTCGGTAATAAAAGTACTTTTGATTTTAGCAATTTCTTCCGGTGGCAGCTTGTCCATTTCGCGGTTCAATTTGCTTTCTAGTTTGTAGCGGTCACCGAGCAGATCAACATACAAGGTTCTGACATACTCAATAGTGCCTCGTGCCCTGAGCAGCGCTCCACGATTAATTGCAACAGCGGCCTGCATCAAACGATGCCACACCAGACTGCAGATAAACTCAATATCTTTTTTCTGCTTGTCACCAAAAATTGCATCGTCCATCCACTTGCGGGAATCAATCATTTTTTGTTCTACGACACCGGTCTTATCATACAACACCTTGAACGCAGGCTTCATTGCAGCGGCCTGTTCATAGCAGCCAAAACCCAAATCAATTTCAAGCAAATTAGAAAGCACAAAAACTTCAAGTCGTCTCTGCTCAATCTGTCCATGGTAAACAATTTCATATTTTTCAGAAACCTTTTGATGAAAATAATCCATCACTTCTTTCATCGAATCATTTGAATCAAGCGCAACAACAAAATCCAGATCGGAATGGTCATCCGTAAATCCCACAGCCCCGGAACCAACCTGCACCAGCGCAACAATTTTTTCACACGCCTTTGCAATAGAAAGAATAAAATCAAAAGTCTCTTGTCTGTCCTGAACAGTAAAAATCATATTTGTGTTTCCTCATTTTAATAGTACAAAATCTTTAGATTGTTTGCTATACTTGAGTAAGTTCGCTGGCGGCCAGTGATTAAAAGAATGAGTAATATAAATAATACAAGAATTGTAGAAAAACAGTACGCGACTTCTGCCAATTTGAACACCCGCATTTCGATTCATGATAAATACTCCACAAACAAACAGGGCTTTGGAAACTGGATTTATTCGCATTATGAAATTGCTGACGGAGCCCGCGTGCTGGAGCTTGGATGTGGTACCGGAAGCATGTGGAAGGGCAACGACGAACTCATAAAAAAATGCGGAGAGCTTGTGCTTTCTGATTTTTCTGACGCAATGATCGAAACAACCAGACAAACCGTCGGCGCCCACCCAAACATAACTTACCGCTCAATTGATATCCAGAACATTCCTTATGATGATACCAGCTTTGATGTCGTAATTGCAAACATGATGCTCTACCACGTGCCCGACATCACCAAGGGACTTGCAGAAGTCCGCCGCGTACTAAAACCAAAAGGCCAATTCTATTGTGCAACCTATGGCGAACACGGAATTATAGAATATCTTTCAAAGCTGCTTGGCGAGTATGGCGTAGAAGATAATGTAAACAAAAACTTTACGCTGCAGAACGGAGAGGCAATTCTGTCATCAGTTTTTGAAAACATCAGAAAAGAAATCTACGAGGACTCCCTTGCCGTAACAAACATCGCAGACCTCGTAGATTACATTTATTCTCTTGCAAGCATGTCATCACTCAGCAGCCAGCCTCGTGAAAAAATCCAGACGCTCCTGCAAAGCCACATAGTAAACGGAATTCTCACAGTTCCAAAAGAGTACGGAATGTTTATTTCTTTTTAAGCACCGTAATTGCACCAAAGTGCTTTACTTCAAATTGTTCTGGTGCAATCTGGTCGAGCATCGCACGATGCTCCTTATCCCAATTTGCAATTTCTTCGGCAGACAACGAAGCGCCAATCCCACGACAGGCTCTCATTCTTCCGTGCCAGGATTCTTTTGTAAAAGAAACCATTACATCGTATTCTTCATGATCTTCAAGTTCAAAATTGTTATAGGCAACATCAGGAACCCAGTTCGGGCGTTTTGTCTGACCGGCGCCTGACCAGGTGGGGTTATATTTTAGAACAAGTTTTTCACTCTGTCCCGCAATCTTATCTTCTGCCGGAATCCAGGCCATATACAAAATTACAAGTTTACCATTTGGTTTAAGAAGCTCAGCAAGCTTTGGGATTACGTGTTCATGGTCAAAATACCAGAAGCACTGGCAGGCGGTAATTACATCAAAGCTTTCTTTTGGAAAGTCGAGCTTTTCGGTTGGCACGGCATAAAAATCAATTTTCATTCCGCCTTCAGCTGCCAGACGCTTTGCCTGCTCTATCTGCTCAGGAGAAATATCTGTCCCGGTCCAGCGGGCCCCATACTTATACATATTACGCGGCACAACACCAGTTCCAGTTCCAAGGTCCAGAACATTCTGCCCAGCAACACAAAGCCCTCTGTCCACAATTTTTTTATAAAACAATTCCGGATAAATGTCTCTGTATTTTGCATAATCTTGAGAAGTACGTCCCCAGTCAAATGCTTTTCCGGAGTCTATTCTGCTGTCTTTAATTTCCATAGTTTATTTCTTCTTAAGCTTATCAAGTTCCTTTTTAAGGGACTCAGGCAAGCCGCCTCCACCAAGGGTGATATCTTCAAAGTACCAGCCTTTTAAGTCCGTACTGTAAACAATATTTAAATAGTCAAATTCACTCACAGAAGGAAGCTTCATCAAATCATCAAGAATTGTGCTGGCAGGCACATAGCTGTTATCGTATCTTACATAAATAGCAAGGCCCTTTATTGTCGCACCTTTCTTTAATACCAGCTTATGTCCGCCAGGTGCTGTTCCAAGCAGAGAAGAACCTGATTCAACAATTATTGATTCGTGAATCTTTGTTCCCCAGGAATCCGGATTTGGCTGGATAACAACCTTTGACTTATTCTTTACAATAAGAGAACGGCATTCATTCTCAATCACTTTTGAAGCAGATTTTGTAAATACAATGTCAAAATTATCGTAAAGATTTTCATTAAAAGGATTCATAAAGCGGATTTCATTTATAGAAACCCATCCCTTTAATTCAGGACTGTAGCAGAACTCAATGTTTCCAACCCAGTTTATAAGTTCCTGATTTCCACTCTTCCAGACTTCATCAAGTGTCATAGGAATTTTTCTTGTAAACACAGTGTCATTAGAAACACGAACCTTGTAGTACAAATCAATTCCTTCTACATGTGCTCCCTGATGAAATACCAGATAACCTTCATAATCATCAGGTGAAATAAATTTACAGCCTTTGTCTACGATAATGCTTCCGTCTACAATTGCATCACGCATTACATAAGTTGCACCGTTTTTAACATGCAGCGTTTTGCCTTTTGGAACTGTGTTAAAATCTGTGGTTACTGTAAAATCCTTATCGTAAGTTCCGCTTAAATCACGGTTTGAAATTGCCGGTGCAGGTGCAGGTTCCCCTCCACCATTTGAAACAGGCGGTGGAGGATCCCTCTCGACTTTTACTCCAAGATCTTCATTAAAAGGATTCATATAGCGGATTTCACCCCTTGTGACCCATCCATTTAATTCCTTGCTGTAACGGAACTCCATTTCTTCGACAATTTTAATAAGCTCTTGATTTTTGCTCTTCCAGACTTGCTCAATTGTCATTGGAATTTTTCTTGTAAGCAAAGTTTCATCAGCAACACGAACCTTGTAATACAAATCTATGCCTTTTACACTGGAACCCTTCTTGAACTTTAACCAGCCATCCATATCTCTTTTGGCAATAAAAGATCCGCCTTTGTCTACAACAAGGCTTCCAGACACTTCTACATTTGTCAATATAAAGGTTACACCTTTTTTGACATGCAGCGTTTTTCCTTTTGAAACAATATTTGGAGATTCTGGTGCCTTAAAATCTTTTTTGTAGGTTCCGCTTATTTCGTGATATTCTGGTGGCGGAGCAGCTTTAAGCACTTCTTCAAGAGACAATGTATATTCCATAGCGAAATTTTCGTGTAGGTTTTCATTAAAAGGATTCAGAAAGCGGGTTTCGTCTATTGTAACCCATCCGTTTAATTCAGGCATATAGCAAAAGCTCTTGCCTTCAACCATATCAACTATATCCTGATTATCGCTCTTCCAGATTTCATCAAAAGTCATAGGATATTTTCTGATATACACCAGGTCGTTTGAAACACGCACCTTGTAATAAAAATCTATTCCTTCTACATGACTTCCCCGATTAAACGACAGCCAGCCTTCATAATCATCAGGTGAAATAAATTTACAGCCTTTGTCTACAACAATGCTTCCATCTACAATTGCATCCCTCATTACATAGGTTGCCCCATTTGTAATATGCAGAGTTTTTCCTACGGCAATGGTATTAAAACCTGTGGTTACTGTATAATCCTTGTCGTAGGTACCGCTTAATTCAGCCGCAAAAAGACCAGAGAATCCAACAAACAAAATTGATAAAATACAAAATATCTTCTTCATAGAGATAATTATAAATTTAGATGTGTGAACTGTCAAATTTGTCAGCTTTATAATTCGCCCCTTACAATTTACCTTATATTTTTTCTGCAATATTGTAGATGAGTTGTTCGGTTTTTTCCCAGCCAAGACACGGGTCGGTAATGGACTTTCCGTAAACACCTTCGCCTATTTTCTGGCAGCCGTCTTCGATATAGCTTTCAATCATAAAGCCCTTTACAAGCTTGCTTATGCGGTCACTATGGCGGCAGGAATTGAGTACATCCATGACAATGCGAGGCTGTTCAAAAGGATTTTTATTTGAGTTTGAATGATTTGTATCAATAATAACTGCAGGATTTTTTAACTCAAGCTCGTCGTAGGTGTTGCTCAGACGCTCAAGATCTTCATAGTGATAATTTTGAAGGTGATTTCCGTGTTTGTTTGTTGAACCACGCAAAATTGCATGACAGTGAGGATTTCCTTCGGAATGAACTTCCCAGCCTCTGTAAATGAATGTGTGCGAATGCTGGGCCGCAGAAATTGCGTTCATCATAACTGCGTAGTCGCCGCTTGTAGGATTTTTCATTCCAACAGGAACTTCTATTCCGCTGGCTGTAAGACGGTGCTGCTGATCTTCTACCGAACGGGCCCCAACTGCAACATATCCAAGCAGATCGTCCAGATACTGATAATTTTCGGGATATAACATTTCGTCTGCAAAAATAAAACCAGTTTCTTCTACGGCTCGCATATGCATGTGACGGCAGGCAACAATACCCTTGTATAAATCTGGTTTGGCATTAGGGTCCGGCTGATGAAGCATTCCCTTGTAGCCTGCACCTGTTGTACGAGGCTTGTTTGTATAAATACGAGGCACCATCAAAATCTTGTCGCGCACTTTTTCCTGGACCGGAACCAGACGGTTCATATAATCCAGAACTGCATCTTCGTTATCTGCAGAGCAGGGACCAATTATCAAAAGCAGACGGTTCAAACGACCTTCAAAAACAGCCTTAAGCTCTGCGCGTTTTTCTTCTACGATTTTTCCAATTTTTCCGGATACAGGATACTGTTCCTTTACTTCTGCCGGAATTGCAAGTCTGCGTTCAAATTCCATATTCATATTTAGAATCTCCCTAAAACCTTTAATTTATCGCAACGATATTTCATTTCCAAAATCATCTGATTCCATTCTACGGTACCGTATTCGCCTTCGGCTTCTATATAAAAATAATAGCTCCAGGCAAGACCTTTAAGCGGACGGCTGCGGATTACACTCATATTAAAGCCAAACTCACCAAGCTTGTTCAAAACCTTTACAAGAGCGCCTGCTTCATTTTTTACAGTAAACATGATGACAACAGTTTTTTCATTCTGAGAAAATCTTTTTTCTCCATCACGGGATAAAATTGCAAAGCGTGTTGAATTATCTTGTTTTTCATTTATGCCTTCTGCAAGAATTGTAAGCCCATAAAGCTCTGCTGTTTCCTTACTTGCAATTGCCGCAACTGATTTATCATTCTGCTCGGCTACCTGTTTAGCAGCGCGTGCTGTATTTACTGCTTCGACAGTCTCCAGATTATGTTCGCGTAAAAAATCTGCACACTGTTCCAGCGCCTGTGGATGACTGATTACCTGTTTTATATCAGACAGGCTTGTTCCAGGCACACCCAAAAGATTTTGCTGAACATTGAGGGTATATACTCCATTCAAAAAAAGATTTCCCTGAAACATCAAATCGTTTACCTGTGCAACTTCTCCGGCATAACTGTTTTCTATAGGAAGCACAGCGTAATCACATTCACTGTTCTGAACTGCTTCGTATGCAGACCTAAAATCGCTAAAGGCGACAAGCTCATCTTCCGGGAAGATTCTCTTAGCCGCAATATAAGCAAAAGCACCTTTTATTCCACTGTATGCAATTTTCATAAACACCTCATAAGATTGTCGGGTCGAGCCCTACAATGACAAATTAATAAAAAAAGCGGTTCCACCCGGAAGGATAGAACCGCTTTTTTTATAAGCTGAATTTTCTACATTCTATTCATTCCGAACTGTTTGACCTTTGGTAAAAAAACTAAAGGCAAAAAACGAGAAGAATACAAATGCAAAAAAGATATTTCCAAAAATCATTAAGTTAAATTTATAGAATTTTTATGTTTCTGTCAATAGATACATAAACTTATGTGTAAAACCTATCCCAGAGCGACGTCCAGAATCATCATTAGGGCAAAGCCTATCATAAAAGCTATGGTGCCCCAGTTGGAATGGTCGCCTTCTGCCATTTCGGGAACGAGCTCTTCTATGACTACGTAAATCATGGCACCGGCGGCAAAGCTCAAGAAGTATGGGAGGACCGGCATGACAAGACTTGCAAGAAGAATTGTGATGAGTCCTGCAACCGGCTCAACTACTCCTGAAAGAACACCGTACCAGCAGGCCTTGCCTTTTGAAAGTCCTTTTGAATGAAGCGGCATGGAAATAATTGCGCCTTCCGGAAAGTTCTGGATTGCAATTCCGAGCGCAAGGGAAAGAGCGCCTGCTTCTGTAATTTGTGCGGAACCGCTGGCCCATCCCGCATACAAAATACCAACAGCCATTCCTTCGGGAATATTGTGAAGAGTTACGGCAAGCACCATCATTGTTGTTTTCTGGAGATTCGTTTTTGGACCTTCCTCTGATTCATCAAGATGCATGTGGGGAACGGTTTTGTCCAGCAGCAAGAGAAAAAGCATGCCAAAACAAAAACCAACTGCGGCAGGAACGAAGGCCAGTCTACCCTTATCTGCCGACATTTCCATGGAAGGAATAAGAAGGCTCCACACCGAAGCTGCAATCATAACTCCAGCCGCAAAGCCCGAAAGTATTTTTTGAATGCGCGCGTCCAGCTCCTTTTTCATAAAGAAAACCAGAGCCGAACCAAGCGCAGTTCCTAAAAATGGAATTAAAAGACCTTTTGCAATTATGTAGTTCATACTGTCAGTATAATGCATTTTATTAAGTTAATCAAAACTAACTAACCAACAAGCTTATTTGCAACATTGCCTTCAAGATTATGATAAATCCAGCTGTAAAGAATTTCTGCAACATCATTCAGCGGTTTTCTTACATTAAGACCCATGCTGTATGCAAAATTGCATGCGGCCTTTGTAGATTCAGGATGCCACAGCTTAGCATTTTCGAGGCTTACAAACGAAACTTTTTCTGCAGCGGCGATTGCCTTAATATGTGCATTCATTAAATCAATTGTCTTGTCTTTGGCAGGATTGTCTACAGAAACAAGCGCAATTCTGCAGGCTTTGTTGCAGGCCTTAATACTTTGAATAAGTTCAAGATAGTATTTATCGAACAAAGAAGGATTTGTTCTTATGAGGGCCGCATCATTTTCTCCAAGATGAACAAGCATTCCTTCCGGCTTAAGAGGCGCAACAGTTTTTTCAAAATATTCCTTTGCACCGGCAGCAGTCAAAGAAGAATCACTCTTGTTGTAAAGCTCAAAATTGAACTTATATTCTCCGGCAAGCTCACTTACAGGAATTGACTTATCAAAAGCACCACCCATGAGGATAACGCCATTTTTCTTTTCAACAGCCATTGGTTTTCTGTTAATATATTCGTCCAAAGAATTTGTGTAGTTATACATATTTTCCTCCTTTTCTACTTCATTCTCTATTTTTATAACCGGAATTGCAGTCCCGGCTTTTTTATCCAGATTTTTATTTCTGAAATACACAAGCAGATTTACTGTTACAATTGCAAGGTTCAGAAAATAAACCACAAGAACATAATTGAACTGAGCGTTCAACATTTTTGCAGTAATTCCTGCAACATAACCTGTTATTATCAAAATGATAAAAGGCAGGCTCATTCCTTTTGCAGTTCTTGCTTTGTATGCCTTGCTCACATTAAGCGGCCAGGAAAAGCCAAAGCAAACCAACATAATAGCTTCTAAAAGATGTGAAAAATTCATCTTAAGACCTCTCTTTCTTTTTTTTATTTATGAGCACATTTTATCACCCCCAATAAAAATCACAATTTTTTGAAAGAAAAGAAAATGTTTTGAAAGTAAAAAAAAGGGGCTGCTTGCTTTTGCCCAGAAACACATTAAAAAATTTTCTTTACTTTCAAAAGTCCACATTTTTTGCAAAGTAAGGTATAATCTTTTTATAATATGAAGAAAAACACCGGCAACCTTAACGCTATACATAAACAGATTAAGAGCACCAATCTTATTCTCATACTTCTTGTCACAATTTTTATGAGTGCCGGGGGAATGTTTATAAGCATTCGCGCAACAGAAAAAGAATTCAGCGAAAACCTGCTTAATACTTCTGAACTTATTACGCAGCTTTATGGTTTTACGAGCGATTATTCAGACAAAGAATTATGTTCTTTTATGGACAATATTGTAGCAAGTCTTTCGGGTGTAGATATTATTTCGATAGTTGACACTAACAAAAAAAGAATCTATCACACACATCACGAGCTTATTGGCACAGAATATGATGGAACCATTCCTGATTTTGTAAAGCATCCGTCCGGCTATTACACAGAAGATGACAAAGGTCCTTCCGGTCCTCAGCGACGAACCTACTCTGCAATCTATGACAACCACAATAATTACAAGGGTTTTATAATGACAATCAGGCTCAAGGCTTCTATGGCTCAGGTAACTTTTAAGATTGCTACCCTTTTTATTATTGTAACGCTTTTTGCTATTATTCTAGAGCTTACTGCTTCTGCCGTTATTTTTAAGAAAATCAAAAAAGAGTTTATCTCTTTTACCGAAGATTTTGAAGGAACAAAAATTCTTGTAGATTCCATGCGCGCCAACAATCATGATTTTACAAACAAGCTTCATGTAATTCTGGGCCTCATTCAAATCGGAGAATATGACAAGGCGGTTTCTTATATCCAGAATATTTCTATGATTCAAAAAGAAACAATCAGTAAAGTTATGAATTCAATTGATAATCCGTCCTTTGCTGCTTTGATTGTAGGAAAAATTGCGCGTGCTTCTGAATGCGATGTTCGGTTTATTCTGCAGCAAGGCTTTTGTTTTCACGCCGAGGATATTGATATTCCATCTGAAGCACTCGTTACAATAACAGGAAATCTTATTGATAATGCACTTGATGAAATGAATCGCACACAAAAAGCTTTTGATTCTGTAAAGGAACTGACGCTTGGTGTATTCACAAAACCCGGCAGCCTGCTTATTACTGTAAAAGATACAGGTGGTGGAATTGCTCAGGAAATTCAGGATAAGATTTTTGAACAGGGATTTTCTACAAAAGGAACCGGAAGAGGAATCGGGCTTTTTCATACAAGCCAGCTCATCCAAAGTCTTGGTGGGAAAATAACTTTTGAAACACAGGCAGGACGAGGAACCTGTTTTATGGTAGAATTAAATAAATGAATTACAAGGTTTTAATTGTTGAAGATGATCCAATGGTTGCCATGATAAACAGCCAGTTTGTTGCAAAGGTAGATGGCTTTGAAGTAGCAGGCATGTGCCGTAACGGTCAGGAAGCCCTGGATTTTCTTATTGATAATAAGGTTGATTTAATTCTTCTTGATGTTTTTATGCCTGTAATGAACGGGACCGAGACACTCAAAAAAATCCGTGAACAAAAAATTGATGTAGAAGTGATAATGGTAACTGCCGCAGATGACACCGCGACAATTGAAGAAACTGTTCATCTTGGCGTACACGATTATCTTATAAAGCCTTTTACCTTTGAGCGTTTTAAGATTTCTCTTGAAAAGTTTGTTACAAAAAAAGCACTGCTAAAAGATACCCAGAAAATGAATCAAACGGATATTGATAATCTGATGCTCAATTCTACAGGCAGGCAAGCGGTTGGAATACAAACTGCTGCCGATAATAATATCCCGGAAAATCTGCCCAAAGGCATTCAGCGAAAAACTCTTGAAAATATTCTTTCTTATTTTGAAAAGAACACCGGCTGGTGCAGCACAGATATGATTTCTGATGAACTCGGAATTTCAATTGTCACTGTACGAAATTATATGAACTATCTCGTAAGGACAAAAGAAATTACCGAAGACATAAACTACAGCACCGGGGGACGCCCGAGCATGCTGTACAAAAGAACTAAAAACTGAACTTTGCATTTATTGCAATTGTGCTCAAATCTTTGTAGGCTCCGTACTGGCCGTCGCGGTCTGGGCCTGCAAGGAAGATGTAAGCCGAGGCATCCAACGAAATCTGATCCGATAAACTATATTTTACAGATGGCGAAAGCATGCTGTCAAAGTCGTTCAAACCAATTACGCCCGTAAAGCTTAATTCAAGAGTTTCGTTTACAAGTGATTTTGAAACGCTCAAAGTTGCTCCATGCTGGTAGGAGTCTGTGCGTTCCAGAACATCAAGATCTCCGAATACGTAATCGCAGTAGTATTGTGCTGTAAAAGTCCAGCCGGATGGCATCCAGTCAAGACCTGCGAGAGCAGAAAGCTGGTTGCGTTTTTCTGCCCCACTGGATTTTTGAAAATATCTCTGTGGGAAGAAGGCTGCTTCAAGGCGAAGCACTGTCGGACCAATTGGAAGTGCCGCATCTGCGCCAACCATAGCCATTCTTTTGTATTGGCCGCTTACTAATATGCCTTCTGCTGTCATTTGATAATTTAGCAATGGAATATCATCCCAGCCGTAAAATCCGTAGAGTGATAAATCGAGGGCTGAAAAATATCCCGAAAGCTTAAGTCCGTATTCTCCATTCCAGATAGCAAGTTCAGGTTTTTCAAGCAAACCGATTTTGACAGGAAACTCCATGATTGTACCGGGAGCAACTTCCATAGAAACAGTGTCAGGAATTACAAACTGGCGAAGAGAGTTTCCTTCATCAAGAGGAAGTGCTGTTGGTGTAAAGAAAGGAATCCACCAGGCGTCTGCTGTAAAGGAATTTCCGCTGAATGAAAGACGGATTGCATCTACTGCAAGTTTTCCGGCATCTCCAGTCATTGCAGAAAAACTTGACATGTCGGACGGACACAAAACATTTGTAATATCAATGCCGTCTGCCTTGCCCCAGGCTGCCTTCTGACGACCGATGCGCAGACCCCAGAAAGATTCTGTATAATCTATCCAGAGTTCTCCAAGCGAAAAATCCAGTTTTTTTGTAAGTGCATCGTATGAAATTGTTCCTTCTGCAAGTGCCGAGCTGTTTCCATACCAGGCGTCTACC
>JAEEGJ010017086.1_pt1 | contig 16496 bp, 13 predicted proteins | sample 8958761 | NCBI WGS metagenome assembly JAEEGJ01 (sample SAMN16246546, study PRJNA631951) | gut metagenome | biome: gut microbiome; feature: rumen; material: RS-attached | host: Bos | place: Iran: Karaj | collected 2018-10
CTCAGAGATTGCTCCTGCGGGGCACTCATCGATACATGTTCCACATGCGATGCAGTCGTCACCAATTACGTATGCCATAATTCTTGAAATTAAGTTGTTTAACTAATTATACTGATTTGTTGTGATGCAAAGGTACGGAATTATTTTGGATAATACCTAATGTTAGGTAGACTTTTTTCATGCTGTAAGCGTAATTTATACGTTATCGAAATAATAATCCGGCCAGGATGAACGTTATAATATAGCGGCCTTCGGCCCGAAAAGCGGCCTTTGGCCTAAAGAATAAATAACAAATAATAAAGAAAGCGGCCTTTGGCCTAAGAAAAAATAATAAATAAAAGAGGTATGAAGAGAGTGTGTGTACTTATCCCCATAACGCGGATTTATCTGCGTGGTTTATTATTTATTATTTTTTCATTATTATTTAGCCCCGCAGGGGCGCAAATCGACCGTCGCGTTCAGAACAAACCTTATGTGGACCTGCGACCGATGCACTTTGGCATACTGGTAGGTGTACACTTGCAGGACGTCGAGTTCGATAATGTCGGTCCGCAGCTCATCACTGATGCCGACGGCACGATGCACGAAGAGCTGGTGGTCTGCGATGCTGACAAGTGGAATCCGGGTTTCTCCGTTGGCGTACTGGCGGAGTGGCGCCTGTCGAGCAACTTCTCGCTACGCTGTACACCGTCGATGCACTTCGGCTCGAAGCATCTGACGTTTCTTAATATGAAGCAGTTAGACCCTCAGGGCATGCCGACGCGCCAGATTCAGGACATGAAGAATACCTACGTTTCCGTTCCCATCGACCTGAAGTTTGCCGCACCTCGCTGGAACAACCACCGCCCTTACATCATGGCGGGCATCAATCCCACCATCAACCTGACTGGTGGTGAGCAGGACATGATTCGCCTGAAGCGTTATAACACGATGGCGGAGATTGGTCTCGGCTGCGACTTCTACCTGCCGTTCTTTAAACTCATCCCTGAGCTGAAATTCTGTTTCGGACTGGGCAACGCCTTGGACAAGAACCACATCAACGAGCTGCGCGACGATAACCTCAAACCTTACGCCGGTTCGGTTAGCAGCGCACAGTCAAAAATGATTGTCCTGACGTTCTACTTTGAGTAAGGCTTACTTCAGCTCCACTACCAGTCGACCAATAAACGCACCGTGTTTGCCGTTCTGATCGACGGGCACCTGCTTACCGTCCATGTTGGTCTCGTACTCCAACTTCTGGAAATAGGTATGTGAGTGACCGCCCAGCACCAGGTCGATGTTTCTCGAACCTTTTATCATATAGTGGTCGTCCTCCTTAGTCTTGCCTTCCCAGCCTAAGTGCGAGATGCAGATTACTATGTCGCACTTCTTCTCCTGCTTCAGCATGGTGGCCGTCTCCAATGCCACGCGGGCTGGGTCAAGATACTTCACACCCGGACAGTTCTTCGCCGACACTAAGCCCTCCAACTTCGGACAAACGGCAAAGACGCCAATCTTCACACCGTTGCGCTTCATCACAATCCAAGGTTTCGTCAGTCCCTCGACCGGTGTCCCCGTGAAGTCGTAGTTGCTGCAGAGTATGGGGAAGTTGCATTGTCGGAAGATGTTGGCCATCGTCTCCAAGCCGAAGTCGAACTCATGGTTGCCGATGGTTGAAGCGTCGATGCCCATCTGGTTCATCAAGCCCACCTCCACGTCGCCCTTGAACATCGTGAAGTATGCCGACCCCTGGCAGAAGTCGCCACTGTCGAAGTACAGCAGGTCGGGATTCTTCTGGCGTTCCTCCCTCAGCAGTACTAAACGGCGCAGGAATCCGGCCCTGCCGGCAATTGTCGTGTCCGGCAGCTGCGAGTTCAGTGGCAGTATGGTCGAGTGCGTGTCGTTTGTGTGCAGTATCACCAACTGCTTGTGCTTCTTGGCCTGGCCGCCCAGCGACACGAGAGCCATCAATATCACGAGAAAATATCTTAACTTCATATTTTTTAATTCTTAATTCTAATTCTTCCTTCTATCTCGGCGTCCACCACCTTGCCCTGCTTCTCCATCTCGCGGAAGTAGTTCACGATGATGAATCGCGTATTGTTCCTGTCCTCTTTCGGCGAGTTGATGTCGCGACACTTCTTAAACGTCTCCATCTTGTCCGTGCCACCCAACAGGTAGTCGATAGTAGCCAGACGGTACTCCTTTGCGGGGTCAATCTCCTGACCGTCGATGGTCACGCTCTCCAATTGCTTGTCCTTTGTAATCACCATGCGCACCGAGCTGCTGACACCCTCGCCGCCAGTTGCCGCAATCTCCCTGAACAGCTGCAACAGCTCCTCGCCAGACAACGTGGCAAAGGCTATCTTGTTCTCGAATGGCGCTACGTCCACAATGTCGCCGTACGTCACCTCACCCTTCGGCAGGTCGGCACGCACGCCACCCATGTTCTGGATGGCCAGCACGGGATGCTCGTCGTAGTCCTTTGCCGCCCACATCAGAATGTCTGCCAGCAGGTTCGACAGCGTACCCTCCGGGCGCTGCGCCGTCAGATACTTCGCTGCGTGCCCCACCACGGGACCCATCACGCTGTCAACCACGTGCTTATAAGGTTTCAGGAACTCGGCAGCCCTTGCGTCAGGTGTCCTGTCGTAGCGGCTGTCCACCACAATACGGCTTCGCTGCACGCCCGCCACCTCGTAATGCGACTTGCACGACGCCAGCATCAGCATCGGCATAAGCAGAAAAATGGTCAGTTTCTTTTTCATAGTAACAGTTTTAGTACGGCAAAGATACGAAACATTTCGCAAAAGACAAAACAAAACGCGGAAATATTTGGAATTTACGAATAAAGTTCTTATCTTTGCCGACTGCATATTAACTAAATATCATACTTCAAATGAAGAAAATCTTATTATCAATGGCAATTTTGGCTACATCTATCGTTAGCGGCTGTGCACAGAAGCAGGCGGCAAACAGCGAACAGGCAGAAGGGAGTAACAACCGCGTGCTGGTGCTTTACTATTCCGAGACAGGGACGACGAAGACCGTCGCTCAAGAACTGCAGCAGCAGCTTCAGGCCGATATCGAAGGCATTGAGGCGGTGGAACCCTATTCCGGCAATTTTCAGGAGACCATCCAGCGCAGTCAGCGCGAAAGGGAGAGTGGCACAACGCCAGAACTGAAGCCCCTGAAGTCGCAGATTGCCGACTACGATGTCATCTTCCTCGGCTACCCCATCTGGTTTGGTACCTATGCGATGCCGATAGCTACGTTGGTTAAGGCAAACGACTTCGCAGGCAAGAAGATAGTCCCGTTCTGCACCTTTGGAAGCGGCGGACTGAATACTTCGTCGGAAGACCTCAAGAAAGCCCTGCCCAAGGCAAGCATCCAGAAAGGCTATGGTGTCCGTACGGCCCGTGTTGCTGCTGCCGCCAAGGAGCTCAACCGATTCCTGATAGAGAATGGCTACAAGAAGGGTACCGTCGATAAGTTGTCCGACTATTCGGCCCAGCAGCCCGTGACGGAACAGGACAAGGCCATCTTCGACGCAGCTTGCTCGAGCTACCAGTTCCCGCTGGGTACGCCGGTTACCGTTGGCCAGCGCGAGTCGGCTGAGAGTACTGACTACCAGTTCACCGTCAAGAGCCGCGGCATGGATGGTAAGGAAGGCACTTCCACCATCTTTGTCACCGTCGGTAAGGAGAAGGATGCCAAGCCGGAATTCACGGAAGTTGTCCGGTAAGGTTGCATAACTGCTCAGCACTCTGGCCTATTAAGTGGTTACTGTGAGGGTGCTGAGTAGTTGCACTGATGTTGAAAGTTGCAAAAAAAAGTTAAACTTTGGAGAGCGAAAGCAAATTCTTCACGCTTCCTCCTTTATAATTCACTTTATTTTCGTACCTTTGCACCCGCTTTCGGCGTAATCGCTGGCAGGAGGGTTGTGAAACCTGTTATGTTGCGCTCGAACGATACAGCAAGAAAAGTAAAAGTTTAAAGTTTAAAGATTAGAGTTAAGAGTTATGGACTTAATGAAAATTGCTGAAGAAGCATTTGCAACCGGCAAAAAGTTCCCAGAGTTCAAGGCTGGTGATACGATTACTGTCGCTTACAAAATTATCGAGGGTTCCAAGGAGCGCATCCAGCTCTATCGTGGCGTGGTGATTAAGATCTGCGGTCACGGCGAGAAGAAGCGTTTCACCGTTCGCAAGATGTCGGGTACCGTGGGTGTTGAGCGTATCTTCCCCTTAGAGTCGCCGAACATCGAGTCTATCGAGGTGAACAAGGTTGGTAAGGTACGTCGCGCTAAGCTGTACTACCTGCGCAAGCTGACTGGTAAGGCTGCCCGCATCAAGGAGAAGCGCAGCGCCATGGTCAAGGACTAAACCTCGTTCTTAAATGAGAAAAGAGACAAGAAGTGAGAAACTCGTTTTCCCACTTCTTTTGTTATTTGCTACATTAAGAAATCATTGGGTTCTCAGACCAAAAGGTCATAGCGCCCCAGGTCTATAACAAAGTTTAAAGATTAATTTCTTTTTCAATTCTCAATTTTCAATTATTCTTCGTAACTTTGCAGCGCAAACGAATTTACACCTTATTATATTTATAATGAAAGAGCTACAGCTGAAGTACGGATGTAATCCGAACCAGAAACCCTCGCGCATTTTCATGCAGGAGGGAGAGTTACCCCTTGAAGTAATTAATGGCCGCCCTGGCTACATCAATTTCTTAGACGCACTGAATGCCTGGCAGTTGGTAAAGGAGCTGAAGGCTGCCACCGGTCTGGCTGCCGCCGCATCGTTCAAGCACGTCTCGCCGGCAGGTGCTGCCATCGGTCTGCCGTTGAGTGACAAGCTGAAGAAGATATACTTTGTTGACGACGTGCAGGGGCTGGACGAGAGCCCTGTGGCTTGTGCCTACGCCAGAGCCCGCGGTGCAGATCGTATGTCGAGCTATGGCGACTTTGTGGCGCTGAGCGATACGTGCGACAAGACCACCGCCTTGCTGCTGAAGCGTGAGGTAAGCGACGGCGTCATTGCCCCTGACTTCACCCCTGAGGCTATCGAGATACTGAAAGACAAGCGTAAGGGAACGTACAACGTCATCAAGATAGACCCGGCTTACAAGCCTGCGCCGGTGGAAACGAAGCAGTGTTTCGGCGTGACTTTCGAGCAGGGTCGCAACGAGATACAGTTAGACGACCCAGCGCTGTTTGAGAACATTCCCACCCAGAACAAAACCTTCCCCGCTGAGGCTAAGCGCGACCTGATTATCGCTCTCATCACGCTGAAGTACACCCAGTCCAATTCGGTGTGCTACGTCAAAGACGGCCAGGCCATCGGCATCGGTGCTGGACAGCAGAGCCGCATACATTGTACACGTCTGGCTGGAAACAAGGCCGACATCTGGTGGCTGCGCCAGCACCCTAAAGTGCTGAGTTTGCCGTTTAAGGAGGGCATCCGCCGTGCCGACCGCGACAATACCATCGACGTGTACATCTCAGAAGACGAGCACGACGACGTGTTGCGCGATGGTGCTTGGCAGCAGTTCTTCACCGAGCAGCCTGCCGTGCTGACGATGGAAGAGAAGAAAGCCTGGATAGCCCAGAATACGGGTGTTGCCCTCGGCAGCGACGCATTCTTCCCCTTTGGTGACAACATTGAGCGTGCTCATAAGAGTGGCGTGCAATACATTGCCCAGGCTGGTGGCAGCGTTCGTGACGACCACGTCATCATGACCTGCGACAAGTATGGCATTGCTATGGCGTTTACTGGCGTCCGCTTATTCCATCACTAAGACCCACCCCCATCCCCTCCCTGAGGGAGGGGAGTAATATGACAAAACAATGAGTAAGGAGTCAGACTTTCAGAGCATTCTGGAGAACGGTATCTCGTTCGGACGAGGTGGCGGGCCGCGTCAGGAAGATGATAAGGTGAAGACCAAGGCCAAGAAAAAGAAGTACATTACCGGTGCCCACGGTAGTGGCTCTGCCCGGCAGAAAGCCAAATACCGTGAGCAGCGGGCCAACAGGCATAAGAAGAATTAAGCAATAAAAACAAACTACTATAGAAAATGAAACGAATACTACTATTAATGACAATGTGCGTGCTGACTGTCACGATGTCGGCACAGAAGTACGTCGGCGGTGACATCTCGATGCTTCCTGAATACGAGAAGTATGGTGCTCAGTATTATGACAAAAGTGGCGATGCTATTACTGGCGACATGATAGGCTACTTTAAAGAGCAAGGTTGGAACGCCATGCGAGTACGCCTCTTTGTGGATCCAACTAAAGCATCGGAAGCGCATCAAAGAGAAGGTGTTCGACAGGATATTGAATATGTTAAGAAACTGGGTAAGCGCATCAAGGATGCAGGTCTTACTTTCTTGCTCGATTTCCACTATAGCGACACATGGACCGATCCAGGCAAGCATTCTACTCCAAGTGCATGGAATAGCAGCGACCCTGATGTGCTGGCCCAATATTTATCAGACTATACAAAGGAAAGCCTACAACAGTTGATAGATGCAGGTGCAACACCTGACTTCATCCAGACAGGTAATGAGATTACCACAGGTATGCTTTGGCCTACTGGTGAAATCAGCAAAGGAGGTAACACATGGAATAATCTTGGCAAGTATCTTATAACTGCCATAGCTGCTTGCCGTGAGAAATGCCCTCAGGCAAAGATTGTTATCCACACAGAGATGCACAATTCTTGGTCAGTCACAAACTTCTACCAGACACTGAAAAATTATACCAACGACTATGACGTGATAGGTCTGAGCTACTACCCACACTATCATGGTACGTTGGCTACGTTGAATGCAGTGCTTAACACGTTGGAAACAAGCTACCCCGACAAGAAAATACAGATTGTCGAGACCGCATACTACCATAAATGGTATCCCGACGATGCGACGTATCCTATTACAACATTCCCCAACTGGCCAGCAACTGAGGCAGGACAACTACAGTTCACCAAAGACTTTATTGCCTTCCTCAACAAGCACGCCAACGTTAATGGGCTATATTGGTGGGCACCTGAGTGCAATGAATACGGAGTTGATCCAAACAATCCCGTCACTTCAGCTTGGTGCAACTACAGTCTATTCGACAATGAAACAGGTCGTGCAATGAAAGCACTCTACGAACTCCAGACCTTTACAGGTGCCGTCGTTGAAGACCCAGATGTCACAGACCAGTATATCATCAACGCAAGATTCGACTCAGATATCAGCGGATGGACCAACACAGGAGGTACTGCACAATGGAAGCAAAACACGTGGGCGCCACTTTCCAACTACTGCGAGTTTGCATGGACGGGTAGTGCTATTGTCAATCAGGAAGTGGTACAGTCGTCCACGCTGCCTGCAGGCTCGTATAAGCTGAGCGTCAATTGTGCCTCAGACAACGGAGCAACTGGAGTTCTGCTTATTGCTGGTGATCAAAGCAAAGAAATGGTTGGAACAGGAAATGTAGAAACGGCTACTGTTGAATTTACTGTAGTAGCTGAAACTCCCGTCAAGTTGGGACTGAAGCTGCAGAACACGACAGCCACATGGGTCAACTTTGACAATTTCATGTTGCTAATGGATACAACCAGTGGCATTGAAGCCATCAACAATAACCCATTTACCATGAACCAGCATGCTTGGTACACGTTAGATGGGCGCCGTCTGCAGGAACAGCCCACCACGAAAGGCATCTACATTTACAACCAGCGCAAAGTCGTAGTGAGATAAGTCGCGATGATACTACGTTGTGATAATGTGATGTCGTTATTTCGTGATAACGTCATAATAACACAATAGCAGCGGCCTGCGAGCCGCTGCTATTGTGTTGTTCGATTAAATCTTCGTGATGATGCCGATCTTCGTCGCCCGGAGGAACTCAATGACGTGGCGGATGAAGGGACCGTCGGGCACCTGCTCCTCAATCTGGTTGACGGCATCGAAGAGAGCCGTCTTGCCGTGGAACACCAGTCGGTAGGCGTTGGCAATGTGTTTCAGCGTCTTATCGTCGACGCCATGCTGATGGGCCACCTGAACGTTGACGCCGCCATACTCCACATTTTTTGTGCAGATGATGTAGGGTGGCACATCTTTTGAGAAAGTAGTACCAGCCTGTATCATGGCACCACTTCCCACACGCGTTTTGGCATTCTCGATGACGCTGGACGAGAAGATGACGCCATCTTCTATCTCACAGTCGCCGGCAATCTTTGTGCCGTAACCGAAGACGCAGCGGTTGCCAACTTTCGTGTCATGTGAGATGTGAGCACCTTCCATCAGAACGTTGTCGTTGCCAAGGACAGTCTTACAACCACTATGTGTAGCACGGTTGATGACCACATTTTCGCGGATGATGTTGTTGTCGCCGAGGATGCACTCCGACTTCTCGCCACGGAACTCGAAGTCCTGTGGCAGGGCACCGATGACGCTGCCTTGATGTATTTTGTTCTTCTTACCCATGCGCGTACCATCTAATATACTGACAAAGGGGAAGATGATGCAACTGTCGCCAATTTCTACATCATCCTCAATGTAGACAAAGGGGAATATCTTACAGTTATCGCCGATTTTCGCCTTGGGCGAAATCTCAGCTTTTGGACTAATTATGCTTGCCATAATTCTTAAACCTTAATTGCTCATTACTTATTTGTTATTTATTTACCGCCACCGCCGAGAGCTGTGTAGAGCGAGACCACCGACTGCATCTTGTTGAAGTCGGCTGTGACTTTGTTCAGCTGGGCTGAGAGCAGCTGCGTCTGAGCAGTAAGTACTTCCAGATAGGTAGAACCCTTACTTGTGTATAGGGCACGGGTGTCTTCGACATTCTTAGCCAGTACCTCAATGCGCTGAGCCTCGATTTTCGAATTAGCATCGTAACCGTTGTAGTTGACGAGGGCATTTGAAACCTCATTGCCAGCCTGGAGAATGGCGTTCTGCCATGTGTTAAAGGCCTGCTCATATTGCAATTTCTTGACCTTGAGGTTAACTTTTAGTGCACCGCGTTGGAAGATGGGCTGTGTCAGCGAGCCGAAGAGCGTGCTGAGCCACTTGCCGGGATTTAAGTTCCCGTTTGAGTTAGTGAAGGCCAGTGAGGCTCCTACGGTGATGTTAGGATAGAACTGCGAGCGGGCTGTCTGTATGTCGTGGAAACAAGAGGCTAACGACATCTCGGCATTATGCACGTCAGGCCGGTTTTTCAGTAGGGCCACACCGACACCTGTCGAGAATTCGGTAGGCAGCGACTGTTGAGCCAGCGTGGAACGTGGAATATGCTGTCCCTGCTGTCCGATGAGCAGCGAGAGGGCATTCTCCGTGGCACGTATCTGGCGCTGGAAGTCGTTGGCCTGGGTCTGTGTCGACAAGTAGGCTGCTTCAGCACTCTGTACGTTAGTGGAACGCACACGCCCTAACTGGTACTGGAGCTTCATCATCTCCCATGTCTCCTTTGACATATTCGACATCTCATTGACGATGCGCAGTTGTTCGTCAAGCATCAGCAGCGTATAGTAGCTGTTGGCAATACCGCTGACCACCTGTGCGCGGACGGCCATCTGGTAGTCCTTCATGCCGAGGAGTTTCATCTGCGTGGAGCGCTTCTGCGAGAGAATATTACCGAAGAGGTCGAGCGTCCACGAGGCTGAGACTGGTATAGAATAGCTCCTGGTAGTCGACGACGGATCGGTATGGAGTGTGGAGATGCTTCCCATTGGCTGTGTGCTGCCGATAGAAATAGCCGGCAGGAAGGCCAGCTTGGCAGCCGTTAGCATGCTCTCGTACATCTGTACATTGAGTATGGCATTCTGCAAGTTGGCGTTCTTCTGCATACCCTGTTCAATGAGTGCCTGCAGTTGTGGGTCGGTGAACACGGCACGCCAGGGCAGATTGCCAAACGATGCTGTATCCTGTACCGCCAACGTGTCCAAATCGCTGATAGCGTCGCGAACCAGTCCCGTGGTGTTGACGTTAGGCCGCTCGTACTTGTTATACACGCCGCAGGAGGCAAGGAGTAACAAGCACACCCCAACCCCTCCCCAGGGGAGCGGCTTTAATATGCTTTTTATAATTCCTTTTATATTCATGTCTTTCTGTTTTTTCTTAATATTCAACTTATCAACCTTCCCTCCTTGGGAGGGTGGGGGAAGAGCTATTTTTCCAATTCATAATCTACAGGGTGCTGAGCATACTGGGCAATCTCCGTAGAAACGTCAGTATTCTCCTCCTCATCCTCGAACTTGATGGGTGAGAACTTCTCCTGCAGTGACTGGAAGATAACGAAGAGTCCTGGCACTACCAGCACTTGCAGCAGCGTACCTACCAACATGCCACCTACAGCAGCGGCACCAAGCGTCTGGTTACCATTCTTGCCTACGCCCGATGCGAACATCATAGGCAGCAGACCGATGACCATAGCCAGCGACGTCATAAGGATAGGACGCAGACGGGCTGCGGCACCCAGGATGGCTGACCACGTGATGGCCATACCCGTCTGTCGACGTTCAAGTGCGAACTGCACGATAAGGATGGCGTTCTTGGCCAGCAGACCAATCAGCATGATGAGCGATATCTGCATGTAGATGTCGTTGGCGTGACCAAACATCATCGTAAACAGGAAGCAGCCTGCTAGTCCGAAGGGTACAGAGAGTACTACTGACAGCGGCAGGATATAGGACTCGTACTGTGCCGACAGAATGAGATAGATGAAGATGAAACACAAGATGAAGATGATACCTGTGGTATTCGATGCCTTGGCCTCCTCACGTGTCAGACCTTGATAATCGTACGTGTAGCCTGTGGGCAGCATGTCGGCTGCCACATCCTGGGCTGCCTTGATAGCCTCACCAGTAGAATAGCCGTTGGCCACCGTTGCCGTTACGTTGATACTCGTGAAGAGGTTGAAGCGGTTGATGTTAGCCGGTCCGTAGACGCGCTCCATGCGACAGAACTCCTGTACTGGAGACATACCGCCCGCCGTGCGGACATAGATGCTCTTCAACGACTCAGGCGTCATACGCGTCTCAGGCGAGGCCTGGATCATGACGCGATACAGCTTACCATAGGCGTTGAAGTTGGAAGCATAGAGTCCGCCATAGTAACCCTGCAACGTGCTGAGCACGGTAGCGGGCGACACTCCTGCCTGCTTACACTTGGCCACATCCATGTGCAGCATGTACTGCGGGTAGTTGGGGTTGTAAGAGGTCTGCGCCATCTGGAACTCAGGACGCTTGTTCAGCTCGGCAATATAGTCTTTGACGACATCAAAGAAGCGGCTCAGGCTACCACCCGTACGGTCCTGCATCACGATGGACACACCTGAGTTGGCCGAGAAGCCTGGAATCATAGGCGGCGAGAAGGCCAGGATGCTGGCATCCTTGATATGTGCCGTCTTGATGAATATCTGTGCTACGACACCCGTTGCCTCAGAGGGGTCGAGGAAGAAACGGTAGATGCCGTCGCCCTGCCACAGTCCGCTGAGCTTCCAGAAGAATCCGTGCTGACGCTCGCTGAACGGCTTCAGCTTGATGATGAACGTAGCCTGGTCAGAACCTGAACCGGCAATGAAGTTATAACCCTGAATCTGCTCACGGCTCTGGATGGCGGGGTCGGCAGCCAGGATAGAGTCCACCTCGTCAATGATCTGACGCGTCCTGGACACAGAGGTGGCAGGAGGCATAGAGATGGTACAGAAGAGGGTTCCCGTATCTTCGTCAGGCACCAGTCCCGTCTTGGTCACTGAGAAGGTAACCACAAGTACGGCAATACCCGCAATGACTGAAACAATCATGGCGACGGGCTTATGCACCAGCTTCTCAATGATACCCTTGTACTTGCCCAGCACCTTGTCGTAGGCTGTGTTGAACGATGCATGGAAACGGTCCACCATCGACATCTTCTTCTCGTGCCCCTCAGCATCATGAGGCTTCAGGAAGATGGCACAAAGTGCCGGCGACAGCGTCAGGGCGTTCAGCGCAGAAATGAAGATGGACACGGCCATCGTCACACCAAACTCACGATAGAACGAACCTGAGGTACCGCCAATGAACGACACAGGGATGAACACTGACGCCATCACAAGGGTGATGGAGATGATGGCTCCTGAGATTTCGTTCATGGCGTCGATGGAGGCCGTCAGCGCACTCTTGTAGCCCTGGTCGAGCTTGGCGTGTACGGCCTCAACCACCACGATGGCATCGTCCACCACGATGGCAATGGCCAAGAGCAGGGCCGACAGCGTCAGCAGGTTGATGGAGAATCCAAAGACGCTCAGGAAGAAGAAGGTACCAATGAGCGAGACAGGTACGGCAATGAGGGGGATGAGCGTCGAACGCCAGTCCTGCAGGAAGACGTAGATGACGATGAACACCAGTATGAGGGTGAACACCAGGGTGAACACCACCTCCTCGATAGAGGCATACAGGAACTCCGTCACGTCGTAGTTAATCTTATAGATCATTCCCGGCGGGAACAGCTTGGCCTGCTCTTCCAGCTCAGCCTTCACCTGCCTGGCAATATCGTTGGCGTTGGAGCCTGCAATCTGCTGCACCATACCCAGCACTGACGGCAGGTTGTTGTTTCTCATCGACACGCTGTACTGCTGGCCGCCCAACTCAATCTTGGCAACGTCCTTCAGCTTCAGCGTCTGACCGTTGGCGTCGCTCGAAATGATGATGTTACCAAACTCCTCGGCAGTCTTCAGACGACCCGTGTAGCGCATGGAGTATTCGAAGGCCACGTCAGACTCCTGACCAAACGAACCAGGAGCAGCCTCGATGTTCTGCTCAGCCAGCACGTTCGAGATGTCTGAAGGCATCAGGTTGTACTGCTTCATCACGTCTGGCTTCAGCCAGATGCGCATAGAGTAAGTCTTCAAACCTGGCGACTGCACGTCACCCACACCCTGGATACGCTTGATGGCAGGAATGATGTTAATGTTGTTGTAGTTCGTCAGGAACTCGTCGTCGTAACGACCGTCAGAGGTCAGCGTAAACATCAGCACCTGAGAGGTCTGACGCTTCGTCACCGTCACACCAATGCGCGTCACCTCGGCAGGCAGCAGGGCCTGAGCCTGCTGGACACGGTTCTGCACGTTCACGGCACACATATCGGCATTCATGCCTTGACGGAACAGCACACTGATCTGCGCTGAACCGGCACCAGCCGTCGATGATATATAGTCCATGCCTTCCACACCGTTGATGCTTTCCTCCAGCGGCGTGATGACGGAGTTCTTCACCGTCTCGGCATCGGCACCAGGATAGCTCGTCCATACCGCAACGGTAGGAGGTGCTATGTTGGGGTACTGCTCAATAGGCAGCGATACCAATCCTATGAAACCCAGCAGCACGATGAGAATAGATATCACCGTGGACAGTACTGGGCGTTTGATAAATGTTGTAAAAGTCATACTAATTTACAATTTATTATTTTATTGCGCCTACGATGTCGCTGGCAGTCATGGCCTTGGCCTGCTCGTCAATCTTCTGCTTGTAACGCTCAGGCGTGATAGGGACAATCTCCATGCCGTCGTTGAGCTTCGTGATACCGTTGGTCACATACTTGTCACCTGCTTTCAGACCATCGGTCACAATGTAGCTGTTGCCGTCGTCCTGAGGATCAACCTTGATTTCGGTGTACTTCACCTTGTTGTCCTTGCCCAGGGTGTAGACGAACTTCTTATTCTGAACCTCTGAGACGCAAGCCTGTGGGATGATGATGACATTAGAGCTTACACGTGGGATAATGATGTTGCCTGTAGCACCGCTCTTCAGCAGTTTCTCGGGGTTGGGGAAAGTGGCAATCAGTTGCACAGAACCTGTGGCAGCATCAATGACGCCGCTCATCTTAGTCACCTTGCCTTCATGACTGTAGGTGGTACCGTCGGCCAACTGAAGCTTGACGTCTGGCAGCGAGGTGAGACCGGCTGCTGAAAGAGTCATGGCTTCCTTCTCTGTAATGGAGAAATAAACTTCCATCGATGAAATATTCGATACGGTGGTCAATATGTTTGACGCACTCACCAGAGCGCCTTTTTTGAAAGGCAGCGTGCCAACGACACCCGATGCAGGACTTTTCACGTAGCAGAAGCTCAGCGTCTCCTTGGCCGAAGCTAAGACGGCCTGAGCCTGAGCCAACTGGGCCTTTGCACTCTCAAAGGAGTTCTCAGCGGTCTGCAACTCGTAGTCGCCGACAACCCTGCTTTCGTGTAACTGCTTGGTATTCTCAAATGTCAACTTGGCAGTATTCACTTGCTGCTGGGCTGTGTTTACTGAAGCCTGGGCCTGACGAACCTGAGCTTGATAGGTTTCGTTGTCGATGACAAACAATACTTGTCCAGCGCTTACCGTCTGACCTTCTTTAACGTTAATCTGTGTAAGGAATCCCTGTATCTTTGGACGAATTTCCACGTCCTGCACACCCTTAATGGTTGCAGGGTATGTGGTCTGCATGTCGGCTGTCGACGTGCCTACCGTAGCCACGGGATACTCGTTGTCGCCAAACGTGGGGCGGCCACCGCCTCCGCCACAAGCGACAAGTGTTGCAGCTGTTGCTGCAAACAGCAATACTTTCTTCATGTTCTTTTACCTATTAAATTTATTATTCGAATAATCTTCTTGTGAAAAACCGAACGTTATTCTTCGGTTTTCAAGCCGCAAAGATACAAAAAAAGCGGCATACCTATATAATAGGTACGCCACATTTTAACAAAGTTTATTGCACTTTCTGAGAATTTGCTAAAACATTTCCTTCATTCCTTTCATTTCTGTCATTCCCTCAGTCCCATCTGGCGGGCTTTCTCCATGAGTAGCTGCATCAGCGGTTCGCGTTCGTTCTCTACGCGATTGTCGAGTACGGCGTCCTTCAGATACTGTTTCAGCTCGCCCACTTCGCGCGAAGGTTTCAGGTGGAATAGCTCCATAATTTCGTTGCCATCGATGACGGGCTGTAACAGGCGCTTATAGTCCTTGACTTTTAGGTCGGCCAGCTTTTCGCGTACCATGCGGAAGTTTTCGAGAAACATTTTCTTCTTGACTTCGTTTTTCGAGGTGATGTCGGCCTCGCAGAGTAGCATCAGGTCGTCGATGTCATCGCCAGCATCGTTGAGCAGACGGCGCACGGCAGAGTCGGTAACCTCGTTGTCAGCAATCACCTGAGGTCGCATGTGCAGGTCAACCATCTTCTGGACATACTTCATCTCAGCACCCATTGGCAGCTTGAGCCTTCTGAAGATACCGGGAATCATCTTAGCACCTATTAAATTATGGTTGTGGAATGTCCAACCTGCGCCAGGTTCCCAGCGCTTCGACTTCGTCTTGCCGATATCGTGTAGCAAGGCTGCCCACCTAAGGTATAAAGGAAAGGTGGAAAGTGATGAATTTTCTGTCGTCGCACCTTCATTCTTAACCACGTTCTCCAGCACTTCAAGTGTGTGGTAGAAGTTGTTCTTGTGGGCGCGGCCGTCACGTTTTTCCACGATGTCGAGGGCGGCGAGCTCGGGGAGGATAATCTGGAGCAAACCACTGCGCTGAAGGTATTCAAAGCCAATACTGGGGTGGGGTGACATGATAATTTTGTTCAGTTCCACCTCGATACGCTCGCCGCTGACAATTTTGATGCGGTCTGCCATACGGCTAAGAGCATCGAAGGTCTCGTCCTCTATTTGGAAGTTCAGCTGTGTGGCGAAGCGGATGCAGCGCATCATGCGCAACGGATCGTCGCTAAACGTTACTTCGGGGTCCAGTGGTGTGGCGATGATGCCATCCTCTAAGTCGGCAATGCCGTTGAAGGGGTCTACTAACTCTCCGAAACGTTTGCTGTTCAGACAGATAGCCATTGCGTTTATGGTAAAATCTCGGCGATTCTGGTCGTCCTCTAAAGTGCCGTCCTCTACGATGGGTTTTCGCGAATCGTGGCTGTAGCTCTCCCGTCGCGCTCCAACGAACTCAAGTTCTTCATCTCCCATCTTTACCTGTGCTGTGCCAAAGTTCTTAAACACGCTGAGATGGGCCTTGCGGCCTAATCGTTTCTTGACTGCCGTAGCCACGTCTATGCCGCTACCAACCACGACGACATCAATGTCGTTGCTGGGTCGCTCTAAAAAGATGTCGCGTACATAGCCGCCGACGACGTAGCATTCCACTCCCATCTGGTCGGCCACGTCGCCAATGAGGTGAAAAATGTCTCGGTCTAATATCTTGGCCAGAGCCTGGTCTGAGTATAGTTTCATGGAGTTGTCGTACTTGTTTGAGCGTACAAAGGTACAAACATTTTGGCATAAGACCAAACTTCTTGGCAGGATTTCTTCAACTTAGCCTAAGGAAATCCTCAACTTATCCTTAGGATTTCCTCAACTTATCCTTAGGATAACTGGCGTTTATCCTTAGGATTTCCTTCGGTTATCCTAATGTCCTAATGTCCCTGTAGTGTACTGAATTTGGTTGACAGTATTGTTTGTTATTCCTAACTTGGTTTACACTTCATTGTTTTTATTCCTATACAGGTTGTCA
>JAEEGJ010017089.1_pt1 | contig 16494 bp, 10 predicted proteins | sample 8958761 | NCBI WGS metagenome assembly JAEEGJ01 (sample SAMN16246546, study PRJNA631951) | gut metagenome | biome: gut microbiome; feature: rumen; material: RS-attached | host: Bos | place: Iran: Karaj | collected 2018-10
TCACGAAGAAATCTCTGAATGGATCTGTCATCAAGCAGCAGGATGTCTTCGAATACGAACATCTTCTTTCTGATCTCGTCCGCAAGTTCAGGCTCTTCGATCTCCAGAGATTCCATGATGTGTTTCTCTGTACCACGGTCGACGGAGTTGAGGATTTCGACAACGGAATCGACACCGCCGATGATGGTGTAATCCTGGTTAACAAGGGAAGCAAGCTTCTGCTCGAGAATGGACTCGACTTCCTTGATGACATCGGGACTTGTTCTGTCCATGACGGCAATTCTTCTGGCAACATCGGCCTGCCTGTCGGGAGCAAGTCCGGAAATGATCTGTGCAGCCTGCTGAGGAGCAAGGTATGACAGAATAAGTGCAATAGTCTGAGGATGCTCATCCTGAATAAAGTTAATGAGCTGGGATGCATCGGTCTTACGTACAAATTCGAAAGGCTTAACCTGAAGGGATGCAGTGAGTCTTCCGATAACGTCCATGGCTTTTTCACTGCCAAGAGATTTCTCAAGCAGTTCTCTTGCATATCCGATACCGCCTTCTGCGATATACTGCTGTGCAAGACACACTCCGTAGAATTCTTCGAGAACGGCTTCCTTGACATCGGGGCCGACAGTTCTGGTATTGGCAATCTCAAGGGTAAGCTCTTCTATTTCCTCTTCCTTGAGGTGCTTGAATATACCCGCACTTCTCTCGGGGCCAAGCGTTATCAGCAGTATTGCGGCTTTTTGAAGACCGCTTATTTCAGATTGTGATGCACCGAACGCCATTTATATATCTCCTATGATCAACCCCAGTCGTCTGTCAGCCAGTTGCGAAGAAGTGCGGCTGCAGCTTCGGGATTTTCATCAACAAACTTTTCAATCATCTTTCTGGTTTCGGACTTATTCTCTACATCGATATCCTCAAGCTGAGGCTCGGGACTGGACTGGAGAAGATCTTCCACTGAAAGCTCGGGAGCAGTTTCTGCTTCCTCTTTCTTGGAACCCATGCTCCTTAAGATGACAAATGCAAGAAGTCCGAGGATCAGAATGATAAGGAACGCGGACAATACCGTGGTCCAGCTGATCTGAAGACTTTCTTTGTCATAGAATATGGGGGATTCATATGCAACGATTGTAATGTTGGATACGGGGATTCCGGTTGCATTGGAAGCTACGGAATAAAGATCCTCATCAACTTCCAGTTTTCGGTCTGCGGAATTGGCAAGCTTGTATTCTTCCCAGGTGGTTCCGTCGAGAAGACCCTGTGCTTCGATATCTTCCTCGTGGATCTCTTTGTAAGAGATTGCAGCGATGGACATTGATGAATTGTTGTAATTAATTGCGCCTGCGGGAGTTATCTTATATTCGGATGACTCGTTGGGAAGGTAATCTTTTTCTGTTTCCGCAGTTGATGAAGAACTGTTACCGTAATCGCTGGTAACATAGGTTGTTCCCTCACCGTTGGAATCTGTTCCGGGAATTCCACCCACGCCGTTCTCGGACGAGGACTCATAGGTCTCCTCGTGAGAAAGCATTCCTTCTGTACGGTCTGAATTCGCATAATACTCTTTAACAGTCTTCTCGTAATTGGAATAATCCATATCGAGATGGCTGGTAACTTCGACCATATTGTAATTGGGAGTTCCGAGAAGGACTCTCTTGACCTGGTTGGCGATCATAGCCTCTGCCTGGTTCCTGAGTTCCTGCATGGAATTCGCGATACCGGATGACGAATAATCGTCTCCGCCCGCAAAAAGAAGTGTTCCGTCGGAATCGAGAATGGTGATGTTGGCCGTATTGCTGTTTCTTAAGAATGTCTGGATACACTTGGCAAGATTTGCTGCCTTTGCGGCGGTAAAGCTTCCGTCATGCTCTATCTGGATATATGCGGATGACTCTTCTTCGTTTGAGATCAGAGTTCCGGTATCTTCGGGAATATTGAGATTGACCTTACAGCTCTGTACACCGTCGATATCGAGGATCACAGCCTTGAGCTTATTCTCGTAATACAGTTGATACATCTTGGCGCGGTCCGAACTTGTTGTCGAAAGGCTGCTGCTGAGAGCATCCTCAAGTGAATACTCCTCGGGAACATAACCCGATGATCCGAGTGCAAGTTCGGCCTGGGTATACTGAGTGGTCTGAACACTTATGGTAAGTGCATCCTGGGACTCTGTATGTGCTATGGAATTCTCATCGAGAATGGAAATAATCTGGGATGCATCCTTGGTGTTGGGTGCGGTGATCAGAACCTTGTACTTAGGCCTGGAAACAAAAAAGATGATGAGAGCAAAGACCGCGATCGCAAAAAGTACAAGGCCAATGATAATGCCTTTCTGTCTCGCGGTGAATTTGTTCCACCATTCCTTGATCTTTTCAATTGTCTCCTTGATTCTCTCGGGCATTTCAAGCCTCCTGACAAGTGACATATATGTGATTTACGGATCACTTCGCTGCTTCGCAGCTCTCGTGATCCTGCTTTCATTCGCAACTCCGAAACAATGCCTTCGGCATTATTTCAATTGCTCATGAAAGCTACGTTCGCTGATACAGAAAATTTCGTTAATGCAAGCATTACTCAATTTTCTGTACCGCTCACTAATAAATCAAATCTGCATCTGCATTATTTCTTTATAAGCTTCGAGAAGTCTGTCCCTTACGGCGACGGTATACTGGAGAGCGGTCTGTGCCTTCTCAAGTGCCACGGTAAGATCGTGTGCGGAATCGGACTGACCCAGGGCAAAAAGAATCTCCTGGTTCTCAGCCTCCGACAGATAAGCATTCGTGGTCTTGATGCTGTCTACAGCCGAATTGAATACCGACGAAAAAAGTGTTCCGTCGGAGCTTTCCCCCTGAAGCGAATTAACACCCTTTGCAGCGGATGATGTCTTGTAAAAATCGGCTGCACCGGTAAGTTCATGTACAAGTGATGCGTTCATTTATCCCCCTCTTACGATCAACCCTGTCCCATCTGAAGTCCCTGCTGCGTCATAGCCTTGGTAGCTTCAAATGCCGTTGCGTTTGCTTCGTATGAGCGGCTCGCATCGATCAGGTTCGTCATCTCGGTAATGATATTGACATTGGGATACATTACATATCCGTTCTCATCCGCATCGGGATGTGAAGGATCGTAGACCATATTCTGTGGATTCACATGATCCTCCAATACCCTGGAAACCTTAACTCCCTTACCCGCGTAATTCTTGGAAACGGAATTGAGGACATGACTGAAGGTATCGCTTCCCCTGACACCCTTTTCCTCAAAGTAGACAACCTTTCTCACATAAGGAGACCCATCCTTGGTACGGGTTGTGTTCGCATTCGCAACGTTCTCGGATATGATATCCATCCTGTAACGCTGGGCTGTAAGGCCGGATGCGCTGATGTCAAATGCCGTAAACATTCCCATAGGATACTCCTTTCATTACTTCATAACTCGCTGGAGATTTTCAAACTCCGCGTTGATACTTCTCATAAGTCCCTGGTACTGAAGCTGGTTTCTTGCAAGCAGTACGTTTTCATTCTCTATATCGACATTGTTTTTGTCGGTACGGTATGAAAAGTTTGCAGCGTCAGTATAAGCCCCGACTTTGAGTCTGGAGAGATTAACGCCGGCAACCTTTTCATCCATTGATTCGGTTCTGCGATATCCGAGTTCCTTTTCAAGGACGGACTCAAAATCAACATCCTGTCTCTTGTAGCCCGGAGTATCTACGTTGGCGATGTTGTTGGAAATGCACTGATCCCTTAACCAGGAAGCATCAGCGGCTTTTTCAAGCACGTTAATATAATCAAATGCACTTGTATTGACCATAAACACTCCTTTTTAGGCATAAAAGTCCTTCTTTTATACCTTACCAAATATTAATTATACTGAAAATACCAAAAAACACAATATCTTTTTAGAACTGCAGGCCTTCACCACAAAATCTTGTGTAAAAAGAAACCGATCGGTAAAAGGCGGTTTCATATATACAAAAAAGGACCTACCCGAAAGTAAATCCTTTTAACATACGTCAATCCGTTTTATGTTGTGAGATCATTATACCGCGCCCTGCAGCATGCTTTCAAGCTACTTGATGCCCTGGGATACCTTCATGGATCCGATCTCGTCGAACACATACTCGTTGAGGATCTTGATATATGTGCCCTTCATGCCGGAAGATCTCGATTCGATGATGCCGGCACTTTCGAACTTTCTGAGCGCGTTAACGATAACACTTCTTGTTATACCTACTCTATCGGCTATTTTGCTCGCTACCAATATACCCTCGTCGCCTTGAAGTTCATCAAATATGTGAACAATTGCTTCCATCTCGGAAAAAGAAAGAGTGCTGATGGCGGATTTAACGACCGCGATCTTCCTGCTCTCCTCGGCGCTTTCCTCGCTTACTGAGCGGAGCATCTCAAGTCCCACGACAGTTGTTCCGTATTCGAGAAGGATGATATCGTCGATATCATACTCTTTATCGGTACGGTACACAAAAAGAGTACCGAGCCTCTCACCCGCGATCTCTATCGGGGTGATGATGGCTTTGTACATCTTGGTATCGGTCTTTTCGAAACCGAGTGTATCGAGATTTACATTTTCCTTGGTGGAAAGAACGGAAAGAAGTCTTTCGTTGAGCATCTTGTCAATGAACTCACCGACATTACCGCCGATAAGTTCCGCAATGGGCTCTTCCCCGGGAAGAAGTCCCTGACCGAGAAGCTTACCCTTCCTGCTGATGACAATGACACTTGAAGACAGGATATCGCGCATTACGGAGCAGATATCATTAAATACAACCTTGCTGGAATTGTTATTGTGGAGCAGACTTCCAATTTTTCTTGTCTTATCAAGAAGCTGTACACTACTCATACCTGCCTCCGCGAAATAAACGCACAAATTACGCTACGGAGTGATTGTATCACAATAAATATGCTCTTATCAATGCAAATTTTCAGAAACTTTTGTACAATTTTACAAACTTTTCAAATATTTTACGAATTATATCACTCTTCGTTTTCGAGATTTTCGGAATGTCCGCATTCCTTGTCGGAGCAGACAGCCTTCTTTCCCTTGATCACCATGAACTTGCCGCACTTCGGGCAGGGCTTTTTCGCCGGTCTGTCCCAGCTCATGAATTCACAATCGGGATAGCCGAGGCATCCGTAGTACTTTCTTCCCTTCCTGGTGATCTTGATAACGATCTCGTTTCCGCATGAAGGGCAGGCAATACCGGTCTTCTCATAGTAAGGCTTGGTATTCTTGCACTCGGGATATCCGGGGCATGCGAGGAACTTACCGGAAGGACCGTACTTGATCACAAGCTTTCTTCCGCACTTCTCGCATACTTCATCCGACTCTTCTTCCTTGATCTCGATCTTGTCGAGCTCTTCGTTCGCCTTGTCGACGGACTCCTTAAGGTCGGGATAGAAATTCCTGATGACGGTCTTCCACTTTACTTCGCCTTCTTCGACGCCGTCGAGAAGTCCCTCAATATTTGCGGTGAACTTCGCATCAACGATCGAAGGAAATGCCTGGCTCATAAGATCGTCAACGGCATGTCCGATATCCGTTACGTAAAGGTTCTTCTGTTCCTTGGTCACATAGCGTCTCTTGATCAGTGTGGTGATCGTGGGAGCATATGTGCTGGGTCGTCCGATGCCCTGCTCCTCGAGAGCCCTTACGAGTGAGCTTTCGGTGTAATGAGCGGGAGGCTGGGTGAAATGCTGCCTGGGATCGAGGTCCTTAAGCGAAAGAACGGACTTTTCGCTTACGGCCGAATCAAGGCTCTTTTCATCCTCGGTATCGTCAGCCTGGATATATACCTTTCTGTATCCGTCAAAGGTAAGCCTGCTCGATGAAACGGTAAATACATGCTTACCTGCGTTTATCCTGATCGAAAGAGTCTCATATACTGCGGGATTCATGCGGCTTGCAAGGAATCTCTGCCAGATGAGCTTGTAAAGTCTGTACTGGTCCCTGGAAAGCTGACCCTTGAGTGATTCGGGCTCCCTTGTAAGAAGGGTGGGCCTTATTGCTTCGTGCGCATCCTGGATCCTCTTTCCGGTATCGGCGTCGGAAGAAGTCTCCGCGATATACTCGGGTGCGAAATTATCGGCAAGGTACTTGGATGCCTGTGCCTGGGCCTCATCGGAAACTCTGGTCGAATCGGTCCTCAGGTAGGAAATAAGACCTACGGTACCCTCTCCCTTTATCTCGATTCCTTCATAGAGCTGCTGTGCAACGCTCATGGTCTTGGAGGTTGAGAAATTAAGGGTCTTGCCTGCTTCCTGCTGAAGAGTTGATGTGGTGAAAGGAAGGGGAGCCTTCTTCTGTCTTGTTCCGGTGGTGACATCGGTGACAACAAACTTCTCGTCCTTTACCTCGGACATGATCTTCTCTACATCGGCTTTTGAAGACAGCGTCTTCTTGCACTGGTCCTCGCCGTAGTATTTTGCCGTAAGGGGTTTCTTTTCACCCTTTACATCAAGGATCGCATCAAGGCTCCAGTACTCCTCGGGAATGAATGCATCTATCTCATTCTCCCTGTCACATACCATGTGAAGCGCCGCAGACTGTACACGTCCGGCGGAAAGCCCTCTTTTTACCTTGACCCACATAACGGGGGAAATGCTGTAGCCCACGATACGGTCGATGACACGTCTTGCCTGCTGTGCGTCGACAAGGTTCATATCAACCTCTCTGGGGTGCTTTAAGGATTCCTTTACCGCATTCTTGGTGATCTCGTTGAAGGTGATCCTGTAGCACTTCTTGCTTCCGAGGTTAAGAGCGGCATAAAGGTGCCAGCTGATAGCCTCTCCCTCACGGTCAGGGTCCGTTGCAAGATATATATTGTCAGCCTTTTTTACTTCCTTTCTGAGGGAAGCGAGAATGTCTCCCTTACCCCTGATGGTTATATACTTGGGCTCAAAATCATTATCTATATCGATTCCCATGGAGCTCTTGGGAAGATCGCGAACATGACCCTGGGATGCGGTGACCTCATATCCCGAGCCAAGGAACTTTTTGATCGTCTTAACCTTTGCAGGCGACTCTACTATTACAAGATTCTTTGCCATGAAAAATCCTCCGGGCGTTTTATAAACCAAACGTAAAGATATATACAACAAAAAAAATAAAAATGCAAATCTATTTATTTGGAAGAAATAGAAATAGGGGGACTGTTTCACAAAAAAAATCTGCATACGATAGTATGCAGATCCTTAAGCAGCTGGTAGGGGAATCGAACCCCTGTTTCCGCCGTGAGAGGGCGGCGTCTTAACCGCTTGACCAACCAGCCATATGCAAGCCGCTTTCATTTGTGCGACTTGCTTATATTACAATAAGACAAAACAAAATGCAAGAAAAAATTTTTTCCGGTTTTTATTCGCCGAACATATCGAATATGCTCATCTGGTTCGATTCGGGAATATCTCCCAAAATACCCAGACTCTTAAGCTTATCGGTTACGGTTCCGGAGGCTTTGGTCCTGATCCTGAAATCCTCGCAGCTCATGAACTTGCCCTTCTTTCCTTCAAAGGCGATCGCATCGGCTACCGATGCACCGAGACCGTCGATGCTCGTAAGTGCAGGCATGATCTTGCCGTTTATTACCTGGAACTGCTTTGCCTTTACGAGAGACAGGTCTATGGGCATGAATTCGTAGCCTCTCGCATGCATCTCCTGCACTATCCTGAGGTCAGACATCTGGTCGACCTGGGTGTTGGACAGCTTGGGTGCATTCTTATCCTTATCCGAGGTTTCCTTTATCTTCTTGAGTTCATCCAGTTTGGCTTCGACATGAGCCTTTCCGAGACACATGACCTCATACGAAAATGCCTTGGCCCTGATACTGTAATATGCCGCATAATACTCGAGCGGATAATTGATCTTACAGTACGCAATTCTCCAGGCCATCATTACATATGCCGCAGCGTGAGCCCTGGGGAACATATACTCTATGCGTTCGCACGACCAGATATACCAGTCGGGGATATTGCACTTGATCATATCTTCTTTCCACTCGGGCCAGTCCTTAAAGGTGATCTCGCCCTGTGCGTTACGGCTTCCCGCTACCTTACCCTTTCTTACGGCCTCCATTATGTTGAAGGCTTCGGCGGAATCAACTCCCTTACCGATCAGGTAGGTCATGATATCGTCACGTGTACAGATGGCTGTCGAAATGTCTGCCGTTCCGTTATTGATCAGCACCTCCGCATTGTTCTGCCATACGTTGGTTCCGTGGGAAAGTCCCGATATCCTGACCAGATCCGAGAACATCTTGGGCTTGGCCTGAAGCACGAGATTTATCGCAAAGTCGGTACCGAATTCCGGGATTCCCAGACACCCGAGCTTACACCCTCCGATGTCATCGGGAGTGATGCCGAGTGCTTCGGTATTCTGGAAAAGAGTCATGACCTTCTTGTCATCAAGCGGAATATCCCTGATGGGATCGAAGCCGATCAGATCCTGCAGCATTCTTATCATGGTAGGATCATCGTGTCCGAGTATATCGAGTTTGAGCAGGTTATGATCTATGGAGTGATAATCGAAATGAGTCGTTATCGTATCCGTGGTCATATCATTGGCGGGATGCTGGACGGGGGTAAAGGTGTTGATATCCTCACCGTTGGGAAGAACGACTATTCCGCCGGGATGCTGGCCCGTACTGCGCTTAACTCCCATGCATCCATTCTGAAGGAATTCGACCTCCGCATTTCTCTTATGTATTCCGCGCTTTTCAAAGTATTTCTTGATAAAGCCGAACGCGGTCTTATCGGCGACGGTACCTACGGTACCTGCGCGGAAGGTCTGGCCGGTACCGAAGATAACTTCGGTATATTTATGTGCCTTGGCCTGATACTCTCCCGAGAAGTTAAGGTCGATATCGGGCTCCTTGTTTCCTTTGAATCCGAGGAATGTTTCAAAGGGGATATCAAAGCCTTCCTTGCAGAGCGGCTTTCCGCAGTTCGGGCAGTTGCGGTCGGGCATATCGACTCCGGCCTTTCCCCTGAACTTAAGCACCTCCTCCGAATCAAAATCATAGAAATGACATTCGGAACAGTAATAATGGGGAACAAGCGGATTGACCTCCGTGATTCCCGCCATGGTCGCAACAAAAGAGCTTCCGACGGATCCTCTGGAACCTACGAGATATCCGTCCTCCACGGATTTCCAAACGAGCTTCTGCGCAATGATATACATAACGGCGAATCCGTTTGAGATGATCGATTTGAGTTCTCTTTCGAGTCTTTCCGTAACAATCGGAGGGAGCTCGGGACCGTAGATCTCATGGGCCTTGTTGTAACAGATCTGCTCGAGCATCTTGTCGGAATCGGGAATGACGGGAGGACATTTATCGGGCCTTACCGGAGAAATGCACTCACACATATCCGCGATCATATTAGAGTTCTTTATTACTATCTCGTCAGCCTTCTGGCTGCCGAGGAAAGAAAACTCTTCGAGCATCTCCTCCGTTGTCCTGAAGTACAGGGGTGCCGTGGGAGGAAGGATCCTGTCACGGTTTTCGCTCTTCGAATCGTAGATGACATCCCGGTATATCGCATCGTCGGGATCGAGGAAGTAAACATCTCCCGTGGCAACGACCGGCTTTTTAAACTGCTTTCCGAGCTCGGTGACTTCCCTTACGATGTCGCGTATGTCATCGATAGAAGTAATGTTCGGGAAGTGCTCGTTTTCGACCATGTATTCATAGGCCGAAGGCGGCTGGACCTCCAGGAAATCATAGAAGCTTACGACATTCGATATCTGCTCGGAGGTATGACCTTCGATCAGTGCATCCATCAGCTCACCGTTCTGATTACCGCTTCCGACGATCAGACCTTCACGGTATTTTTCCACAAGTGATTTCGGTATCTTCGGGAATCTGTTGAAATAGGTCAGATGCGATTCCGAAACAAGGGTATAAAGATGTATCCTTCCGAGTTCATTCTTGGCAAGGATCGTGCAGCGTGAAGGACGGAGCTTTGATATGGCCGATGTGCTTGAAGCTCCCTTTTTGTTGACATCGTCAAGGGTCTTCATGCCTTCGTCACGGAGCTGTTCGAGCATCTTGACGAATATATTGGCGGTACACTCCGCATCATCGACCGCACGGTGATGATGTCCGAGATCTACGCCGAGTGCCTTGGCTACGGCATCGAGCGTGAACTTGGAATGACCGGGGAGCTGGACTCTCGAAAGAGGAAGCGTATCGATATAAACCGGATCTGCGGGAGTTCCGAGTTCGCGGCATTTTTCCTTTACGAAGTTAACATCGAATTCCGCATTGTGGGCAACCCAGACACAGCCTTCACAGAAACTGAGGAATCTGGGCATGACAAGACTTATATTATCCGCATCGCTCACGTCATCATCGGTTATCGATGTGAGCTTTGTGATCTCGTAAGGAATGGGCTCTTCCGGATTTACGAAGGTCGAGAAACGGTCCACTATCTTACCGCCCGAAACCTTGACCGCACCGAACTCGATGATCTTGTTCTTAACGGGTGAAAGTCCCGTGGTCTCTATATCGTAGACAACATAATCCGTTTCAAGAAGGGGAAGGTTCGCATCTCCCGTTACGATCCTGTGAAGATCGTCAACAAGATAAGCCTCGACTCCGTAAAGGATCTTGAAGAAATCCTGTCTGTCGGGATCCGGATCACCCGCTTCGATCCTCTTATTCTTTTCACCCTTCTTGCCGCCCCAGAGATCGTCCCATACGTGACCGGCATCGGTAAATCCCTGGACAACTCCGTTATCGGTGATCGCTACGGCTTTGTGTCCCCACTTGAACGCACGCTTTACGATATCCTTGCACTCGGATACTCCGTCCATATCACTCATCTTGGTATGGCAATGGAGCTCGACTCTCTTTCTTTCCGCTTTATCCGCACGCGGTGTCCTGAAGTCATCGATCCTGACGATACCCTTTACATTCTTCATGTACAGATCGCCGTGATCGAACTTTCCGCTGCTTATCTCAAGAAATCCCGTAACCCTTACGAATGTTCCGGGTTCGAGTTTTTCCTGTATCGCGGGTGCTTCCGCGGTATCGATGTACATCTTGCAGCTTATCGCATCGGTAAAGTCCGCGATGTTAAAGGAAACCACGGTTCTTTCGTCCTTGATGGGAACTGCTTTATACGAAAAGACCATGCCCTTTACAGATACATTGGTCATTCCCTCGTTCAGTTCACTCAAAGGTATGGTTTTCTCATCGGGATAAACAAATCCGAATATATGGTTGGGATCGTCAGCCATGGGATTCTTACGCTGTGCGTTTCCGTTTCTGAATCCTGTCCTGTTCTTGTCCCAGCTTCGTCCTCCGCCGTTTGAAAAGCCGCCCTGTGGCTTGGGAGAAGGTTTCGGATCATCCTTCGGTTTTTCTTTTTCCGCAGGCTCTTTGGTAATATCGGATTCCTTGGCACCGATGAATTTCTCTGCGGACTTTCTTTCGTTCTCGGAGACGGACCTGATAAGGGCGCGGTATTCCTCGTCTTCCTTCTGCTCGATATTGATCTCGTGATACTCGAATTCGATACGGCCGGCGCATCCGAACCGCTTGATGTAAATGTCGTCCAAAAGGTCAGCGAATTCCTTTTCCTTGACGTGGTAAACGGGAATGTCGGCAAGAGAAACCTTCATCACATCGGGAGAATCGAATGAGACCGTAGCCGTTCTCATCATGTTGAAGAACATGATGTTTAATCCTTCTATCTCAAGAAGGGCGGAATCGGAGTATTCTTCGTACAGCTTATTAAGCTCCGGTGCTTTCGGGAGCTTGAAAGTTTCAAATATCCTGACTATCGTCGTTTGATTGTTGATTACCTGCTTTTTGATCTCACGCTCGACTTCGCGTATGATGTCCTTGGTGATGACATGATCACTTTCGAGATAGATATTCAGAAAGTCGTGGGTTCTCGGCGTGGTAACGCGTGTGACGATCGTATCTTCGAGAAGAACCTCCGCACGACCCTTAAGCTGCAAAGAGGGAAATGCATCCTTGAAAATAAAACTCATATTCTGTTCCTTTCACATTCCGCCCTGCCGTGGCGCTCTCGCCTACCCGGACAGGTGCATATCATTCAAAGCCGGTTATTCCGGTATTATTTCCAATTATCAAGTTCTTCCTTAAGAGCGTTCAAAAGCTCTGCTTCGGGAACTTTTCTTATGATCTCACCGTGCTTCATGAGCAGTCCTTCGTGAAGACCTCCGGCTATTCCGAGATCCGCCTCCTTGGCTTCACCGGGACCGTTTACCGCACAGCCCATGACAGCAAGCCTGATGTCATAAGGATAATTTTCAGCGATCTTTTCAACCTGCTGTGCAAGAGAGATAAGATCTATCTTCGTCCTTCCGCAGGTGGGACATGATACAACATCTATGCCGCCCTTTCTGAGACCGAGTGTTTTGAGGATAAGTCTTGCTGCAGTGATCTCTTCACAGGGATCACCCGTGAGAGAAACCCTGATGGTATCGCCTATTCCCTGTCCGAGAATAAGTCCCAGTCCGACAGAGGATTTAATGCTTCCGCTCCTCACAGTACCGGACTCCGTAATGCCCACATGAAGCGGGTAAGGAGTCTTTCCGGCAATAACTTCATGTGCCTTCACACACATCATTACATCAGATGATTTGATACTTATGACAAGGTTGTCATATCCCATATCCTCGATGAGCTTAACCTTATCAAGTGCGCTTTCGACAATTCCCTCGGCGGTAACTCCGCCGTATTTTTCAACGAGATTCTTCTCAAGCGAGCCGGAATTCACACCGACTCTTATCGGGATGTTTCTATCCTTTGCAAGGTTAACAACTTCCCTTACTTTATCTTCGGATCCGATGTTTCCGGGATTTATGCGGATCTTGTCTGCGCCGTTTTCCATCGCCATCAGAGCCATCCTGTGGTCGAAATGAATGTCAGCAACAAGAGGGATATGTATCTGCTTTTTGATCTCCTTTATCGCCTTTGCACTTTCCTCATCGGGAACGGTACATCTTACGATCTCGCATCCCGCCTTCTCAAGCGCAAGGATCTGGGATACGGTTGCGGATACATCCGAAGTCGGAGTATTGGTCATGGACTGGATTGCCACGGGGTTACCGTGTCCGATCTTCACTCCGCCTATATTTATTTCTTTTGTTTCATCTCTGTAGGACATTTTTGCCTCTTTTTAGAACAGTGTTATTAAAAGTAATTATACCATCATTCGGCCCATGCGGAGTGTATACAATGAACGATTTCTTGACTTTATCAGGATGTTAACATAAGATTGAAATACGCATTCTAAGGGCATTCGCCCGCTTTTTCCATACAAGACAACGGAAAGGAACCAATTGAACATTGATGAGATAATGAGCCTTGGCATCGGCAACGACGAAAGGGTCTATGCTTTCTGGCTTCAGTCCGTCCCATGGATAGGACAGGGACCGATCCCGGCCATTTTAAAAGCCTTCGGTTCACCTAAGGAAGCTTTCCTCGCATCCGATGAAAAAATAGCACAGGTTCTCGGCAAAAGGACGGATCCAAAGGCTCTTTTAACCTACAGAAGGGAAAACGACATCTTTGAAAAATACGATGAATTAATGCGTTCGAACATAAAGGTTTCCTTTGTGTGGGAAAAGGATTATCCCGAAAGACTAAGGTACATTCCGGATCCTCCTCTCGCACTCTTTTACATAGGAAGATTACCCGAAAACAATAAACTGTCCGTTGCCGTGATCGGTGCAAGGCAGTGCTCGGATTACGGTGAAATGCTGGCGGATGAGCTTGGGGAAGCCCTAGGAAAAAACGACATAAATGTGATCAGCGGAATGGCTTTCGGGATTGACGGAATATCGCAAAGTGCCGCAATCTCGGCAGGCGGATCATCCTTCGGTGTACTCGGATGCGGTCCCGATATCTGCTATCCGGATTCCAATTACGGACTGTACGAAAAGCTTAAAACATCGGGCGGGATACTGTCCGCATATCCTCCGGGAACGCAGGTAACGGCACGGTTCTTTCCGCCGAGAAACCGCATAGTAAGCGGGCTTGCGGATGCTGTGGTCGTGCTTGAAGCAAGGACAAGGAGCGGCACGCTTATAACCGTGGATATGGCACTCGAGCAGGGACGTGATATCTATGCCGCACCCGGAAGACTCGGTGATGAACTCTCTTCCGGGACAAACGGACTGATAGGTCACGGAGCGAGAATTTACTTGTCTCCGGAGATCTTCATGGGCGATCTGTTCGAAGACCACGCTTCGATAATGACCGAAGGATTCACCGAATCAGATGCAAGTCTGTATGCCCTGAAACCCGCATTTGATGCACCTTCCGACAAAAGGCACAGGAATTATACGGGAAATGCTCCGAAGGAACCCGAGCTCGATAAATCACATATTGAAATATACAGACTGCTCTCCCTGTACCCACAGAGCGCGGAGGACATCGAAGAGAAAATGCAAAAGAAAAAACTTGATTCACCCGGCGTTACGGGCATATGCCTGATACTTATGGAGCTCTGCCTTGAGGGGTATGCCGTCCAGGTGAGTCCGGGACAGTTCTGCAGAAAAACAGATTAAGAGGATCATATATGTTCACAGATACATTATCAGCCACGATACAGGGAATAAACGCCCTTATCGTACATGTCGAAACAGATATCGCAAACGGCCTGCCCACGTTCAATATCGTGGGTTCAGCGGGAACCGAGGTAAAAGAAGCCAGGGACAGGGTAAGATCCGCGCTGAAGAATAACGGGATAAACATTCCTCCATCAAGAGTGACGATCAACCTATCTCCCGGCGGTTTGAGAAAGGATTCTACGGCATTCGACCTTCCGATATGCATAGGAATGCTTACAGCCATGGAATATCTGCCCGAGGAATACACGGAAGGGATACTGTTCCTCGGCGAGATAGGCTTAAACGGCGAGATAAGGCCCGTACGCGGCGTTCTGCCGGTTGTAATGGCTGCAAAGACTGAAGGCGTAAAGGAATGCATTGTACCGACGGATAACGCTTCCGAAGGATCCATCGTTCCCGGGATTACGGTAAGGGGTGCATCAGATCTCAAAAGCGTCGTCGAATATCTGATAAATAAAGACGACTCTCTTCTGCCCGCAACACATACCGACCCGGAAAGCCTGTTCAATGAAAACGCCGGAGTGATACCGGATTTTGATGAGGTAAGAGGCCAGGAAAGAGCCAAACGCGCAGCAGTGATAAGTGCTGCAGGATTCCATTCGCTTCTGATGACCGGCCCGCCCGGAGCAGGTAAATCAATGATAGCCCGCAGGATACCGGGAATCCTTCCGCCGCTTACACTGCCTGAAAGCCTCGAGCTCACATCCATTTATTCGGTTGCCGGGAAGATGCCGAAAGGCAGAGCACTTATCTGCACGAGATCATTCCAGTCTCCGCACCACACGATAACCGGGCAGGCGCTTGTCGGAGGAGGTCCCGTGCCGATGCCCGGCATTATAAGCCTGTCACACAGATCGGTTCTCTTTTTGGATGAGCTTCCCGAATTCGGAAGGGATGCCATAGAAAGCCTGAGACAGCCTCTGGAGGAAAAATCCATCCGCATATCACGTATCAGGTATACCGTTGAATATCCGGCTGATTTTCTGCTCATCAGTGCCATGAATCCGTGTCCCTGCGGATACTTCCCCGACAGGAACAGATGCAGGTGCACCGAAAATGAAATAAACAGATATCTGGGCAGGATATCAGGACCGATACTGGACAGGATAGATCTTTGCACAGAGCTTAAGTCCGTCGAAATGAAAGATATGACAGGTAAAAAAATCGGACTTAAGACATCGGATATGTCAGAGATGGTAGAAAAAGCCAGAAAAATGCAGGAAAGAAGGTATAAGGGAACAAAGTACCGCTTCAATTCCGAACTCAAGGCGGACGATATGGACGAGGTATGCCGGCTCGGAAAAAAAGAATCCCTGCTTATGGAAAAGCTTTATAAGGAGTTCTCGCTCTCCGCCCGTTCATACCACAGGATACTCCGGGTATCAAGGACTATCGCGGATATCGAAGGCTCAGAAGAAATAAGCACGGATCACCTTCTGGAAGCCGCCTCCTTCAGACCGGACCTGGAATATTTCAGAAACAGAAAATAAAAAAATGTCGCCGGCCCCTTACTGCCGGCGACATTAATATGCTCAAAAGATTTATCAGATCTTGATCTCCATTGCATCGGGATCCTGTGCAAAGTGGATCGCCTGATCTCTGTCGATCTTTCCTTCGTAGAAGAAGTTGCAGATTGCTTCGTCCATGGTGATCATACCCATAGCCTTGTTGGTCTGCATTACACCCATGATCTGGTGTGACTTACCTTCACGGATGAGGTTTCTGATAGCGTGGTTGGCAAGGAGAACCTCGAATGCCGCAACACGGCCCTTTCCGTCATAGGTGGGAATGAGCTGCTGGGAAATGATAGCTTCGAGAACGCCCGCAAGCTGGATTCTGATCTGCTGCTGCTGGTGAGGAGGGAATACGTCGATAACACGG
>JAEEGJ010017096.1_pt1 | contig 16489 bp, 15 predicted proteins | sample 8958761 | NCBI WGS metagenome assembly JAEEGJ01 (sample SAMN16246546, study PRJNA631951) | gut metagenome | biome: gut microbiome; feature: rumen; material: RS-attached | host: Bos | place: Iran: Karaj | collected 2018-10
ATCAATCATGGCTTGATAACCCTCGCCACTGGCACGGAACTCATCGTAGGCCAACGGAGTAACGATGACACCAGGGCTGATGGTGTTGATTCGGGCACTACGCTTACGCCATGAAGTGGCAGCAGCACGCTGGGCCTGCAGATGGTGCATGCGCTTGGCAATCATATATGCAAAGCCGCTGTTCTGCATGGCGACTTCCTGGATAAAAGGTAATGCCCTCAGCCCTTCTGTAGGCGTATTCACAATCTGAAGCTCTATGTCGTTGGGAATCGGATACATATATGCAGCCTGACTCGATATCACAAGTCCCGCGCCGCCCTCGGCCATAACCTCTGCGAAAGCGTCCACGGCATAGCCGGTGCCAACCATATCGAGATTTACAATATGCTCAGGGCTTGCCTGGTTGGGTGAAGCTCCAGCAGTATCGATGAAATACATTACAGGCCCCAGTTCTGCAGCCTTATGAGCAAAAGCTTGTACGCTTACCTTGTCAAGTGCGTTAACTACAAGTGTCTCCACGTCATAACCGCACCTGCGGAAATCCTCACCTACCCGCTCCAGCGCCTTTTCACTGATATCGCCGAGCAGAATCTTTTTGCCCGATGCTATTCGGCGAACAATTGCCGTTCCCATACTTCCGGCACCCAATAGTGCCACAACTGCTTTCTTTTCGTTTCTGTCGAAAATCATAGTATACTCTGTTTATATGTTTTTTATGAATCTTGCCGGATTTCCGCCAACAATCGTATTCGGAGCAACATCCTTTGTAACAACCGCACCGGCTGCAACAACTGCATTTTCTCCAATATTTACGCCTGGCAGAATAATCGCTCCCACACCTATCCAGGCATTTCGGCCGATATGAACAGGCTTGCAGCGGAGTACCATCCTGTTTTCAAAGTCGTGATTATCAGTTACTATACGAACATTCGGCCCTATCATGGCACCATCATCAATAGTAATACCGCCTGCGGCCATGCAAGTGAGGGAATGATTCACAAACACACCTTTGCCAATTTTCATCTGGCAACCAAAGTCAATCTGCATCGGCGGCATAATATAACTTGTAGTGTCTAGTCCACCGTTAAAAAGGGATTCTTCCAAAGGTCGAACCTTCTCCACTTCAGGCTCTGTTGTGTTGATGCGGAAGCAAATATTATTACAGCGTCCCATCTCCTTGATAGCATCTGCATACTCATTTGATGCCATATCTACATCAACACCTGAACTTAACTGCTTAAAGATATTCATAACAATAATCTGTTTTTACAATGCAAAAGTAGGTTGACATTGGGGGCTCATTGTTTCACAAAAAGCATTACTATTTTCACTTTTTGCAGAAATCTCTGGTTTTTAAATGGAAGAATGTGCAACTTTGCGGCAAATATCAGCGATATGAAAACAGATTTCCTGTATTCCACGGATTTCTACGGAATGAATTCGAAAGAACTGAGCCACACCTGCATGCATCTTCTATGCACCTCAGGAGAAGGAAGTTTCGTGTTCAACGAGCACTGTTATCACATTATGAAGAATGACCTGGTGGTTATACCGACTCCGGCCAGGACAAGAAACCTTGCGGCCAATCCTGATATGACAGTGGAATGGTTCGCCGCCGACAACAAGTTCCTGCAGAGCCTGCTGCCATCAAACAACTACAGCATCGGCGGCAGCATATCGCTAAATCAGGACCCTGTCATCAGGCTTACCGATGATCAGGCATCACTTCTGCTGGAAGATTTCCACAGGCTCCGCGACCGTATGGGCGACAGACATCTTCAGTTCTACCAGGAACTTATGGGCAGCCTCTGCCTGACTATGATGTATGACATCTTTGAAGTTCATTCTCAACGCGATGCGACAGGAACCCACACAGACCGCACAGCCTATATAGTGAAACAGCTGATGGCTATTCTTTCTACCGGTATCAGCCGTACCGAAAGACAAGTAGGCTATTACGCCGACCGTCTTAACGTTTCACCCAAATACCTCTCCGCTACAGTTAAAAGAGTAACCGGGCACAGTGTCACATCGTTCATAGACCGGCATACCGTACCTATAATAAAAAACTATCTGGATGACGAACGTCTGTCGCTAACCCAGATAGCAGATTATATGAATTTCACGTCGCTGAGCTACTTCAGCCGATACTGCACAAAGCACCTTGGAATGTCACCGAGCCAGTACCGGCAAAGTCTGCAGCCGGCTGTTATTTGAAGATTTCGGCAAGTTTGGCCTGAAGCTTCTCGCCGCGAAGGCCACGGGCGACGACAGTTCCTTCAGGATCTATCAGCAGGTTGTCAGGAATTGCATCGATGCCATACAATGCACTGGCAGGATTATCCCATCCGGAAAGGTCTGAAAGGTGAATCCAAGGCATATTCCAGTCTGCGATGGCCTTTACCCATTTTTCTTTATTGTCGTCATAGGAGACGCCCACAACCTCAAAGCCCTTGTCGTGATACTTCTTGTAGGCCTCTGCCACATTAGGCATCTCAGCCTTGCAAGGGCCGCACCAGGAAGCCCAGAAATCCACAAGAACCCATTTGCCCTGTCCGGCAAACTCGCTGAGCTTGTGCATCTTTCCATTCTGGTCTGGCTCCTCGAAATCGATGAACTTCTTTCCAACAACGGCATTCTTGATACTCTCGGTTTCCTTTTCCTTGGAGCTGTCCTCTGCCAATTTGCGCTTCAAGTCCTGGACATAAGGATGCTGGGTGAAAGGAGCGCCTGAAGAAAGGATTTCATCGAACTTCTCGAAACCGGCCAAAAGAGGAATGTTCTGGATAAAAGCCACAGGAATGAGATTGTCCTTATTCTCATCGATTTTATTTAGAATATAATCGGTATACTTGTTCTGGTGTTCCTCATACTGTCTGATAAATTCTTCCTCACCGGCTTTCTGCTCATCCTTCGGAAGAGAGAGATAATCCTGGATGAAATTGTAGAACTCGTTGTACTGATCGTTAATATTCCTGTCACACTCAGACAGTTTAGTGTTAAGTTCAGAACCGGTCATGACGCTGTCCGCATAGTCTATCTTAATCGGTGTTCCGTCATTGAAAAGCGGAAAATACCAATTGGCATCTTTGAAACTGACCGACAGGTAGGCATTCTTTTCGGCCTTGCCGCTCATCTTGAAAGTGCCGTCTTTTACAACTGCACTGTCGATTGGCAGTTCACTGATTCTGTCAAACAGGAAGATTGTGTTGCCGTCACCAGGGACATTTGCTCCTGTTATGACATACTTCGCATTATTGTCGGAGCAGGAAAGCGCACACGCTGCCACCGCAATAAGCATAATGATGGATAGTCTTTTCATATCTGTTAATATTAAAATAATTTCAATTTGGATAGATTCAACTAGATCCTTATTACAAGCATCGTAAGGTCATCGCTTTGCTCCGCTTCACCAACAAAGTCCTTAACAGAAGCTTTCATATGTTCACTGAGCTCTTTTGATGAAGTCGTGGCCTTAAGGCCTGTAAGGTTGGCAAGGACCCTTTCTTCTCCGAACAGTGAACCGTCGGCCCGGGTGGCTTCTGTAAGTCCGTCAGTGTAAAGCAAAAGGATTGTTCCTGGAGAAAGCGCTGTCTTCTGAAGGCTGTATTTCCAGTCAGCGATTATACCTACCGGTACATTAGCGTCTGCCTCAAGCACTTGCGGAACGCCAGCCTTGAGTACTATCGGAGCGTTATGCCCTGCATTGCAATACTTCAAGTCTCCGGTTTCCAGGTCAAGTTCGCCTACAAAGAAGGTCACGAACATCATGTTCTCGTTTCTGGAGGCCATGGAAGAATTAATTGTGGAAATCAGTTTGTCAGGACTGTCCGTTGAAGCCGAAAGGGTACGGAACATAGAACTGACTACGGCCATAACCAGAGATGCCGGCACACCCTTTCCTGAGACATCACCTATGCAGAAAAACAGTTTGTTATCTCTAATGCAGAAATCGTACAGATCGCCTCCTACGGCCTTTGCCGGAGTGATGGAACCCCATATGTCTATGTCCTTCCTGTCAGGATATGCAGGCCAGGTCATAGGGAGCATGGACATCTGGATATTCCTTGCGACATCCAGCTCGCTTTCCATAGAAGCTTTCTGGGCTGTAGTCTCCGTAAGGTCAGCTATATACCTGGACAAAGACTGCTGCATATTATCGAAAGAATCGCGAAGATGGCGTATTTCATCATCGCTCTTTATTTCCGGGAGAACAGTGTCGAACTTACCCTTGGCAATCTCTGAAGCGGAACCGGACAGTTGAACCAGCGGTTTAGTAAATTTCTTTATGGCTCTGCGGGATATCCTGGACACCAGAATCAATCCCAAAAGCATGAGTATGAGGATGAGAGCCCCCAAATTGATAGCAGGCCACAGCAGACTCTTTATCGGCACCGCAATGGCCATAGACCATCCCGTATCAGATACCGGCGCATAAAATACGTCATACCTCCGTCCATCCATTGTGACGATTTCCTCTCCTGTCTTTCCGGCACACATAGCCTCCCCTAATTCCCGGTAGTTAGCTGATGTACTGGAGTCTGCAAAATCCATAAAGTTATAGGCACCAAGATAACGCTCCATTTCCGGATGTGCGATGTATTCCCCATTCGGACCCAGAATGAAGCTGTAAATGCCTTTGCCTTTCCCCGCTTCCGATTTTGAAAGCAGCCCTCCATTGTTCTCGCTGATGTCAATATCGCGAAGAAGACTGGCCAGCCAATCAAGTGATATGTCAGCGCCGAAAACCCCGGCAAGCTTTCCTTGAGGATCGGTTATAGGCAGAATATAGGTGCAAAGCAAAGTGCCTGCTCCTTCTTGGTCCAGATAAGGGCTGGACCAACTTCCACTGTCAGAAGACAAGCCAGTCTTGAACCAATCAGACTGGTGGTAATCATGAGATTCAGATCCGATATCACTGACAGATGGCTTGCCGTCAATTATTTGCGCGTAAGGTTCAAACCACCTCCCCTTTTCAGGAAAATACTCAGGAACAAACGCCATCCCACACCCGGCGAGATTGTTGTTAACTTCGATTTCATAGCTTAAAGTGCTCATTATAAGCTGAGGTGAAGCTATATGCCATTTAACCTCATCGGCGATATTGACTCCGGAGATTTCTACTTTTTCAAGATTAGCTGTAATGTTGCGGCTAATGTTTCCAATTGCATCAACATAGTGCTCTTTATAAGTAGAATAAACACCTGCCATGGTTAAAACGGAAGCCAACACTGAAATAATAATCATTATAACCACGAATATGATTATTATATTCCTGGTCAATCTGCTGGAGAAGGATTTTATATGTTTGCTCATGCCGTAAAGTTAATTAAAAAGCCACAATAGGCCGGAAACAACCAGCTTTTTCTTGTCATCATCGATACTGTTATACTTCTGCCATCTGCCTGCCACAGTCAAAGGCCTTTTTCAGGTCCTCTTCCCAATGTTCATCGCGATAATTGCGCTTTGCTTCCTCCGAAAAACCGGCAAGTTCAAAGCGGCTGTAATCCTTCACCTGATAAGTGTTGTAGGCAATAAGACGGCGTGGCTTGCCCAGAGCGCCTTCGATGCAGAACTCCATAGAGCCATAGCCCTGACTGTTATTCCCCTCCGGAGTTCCGTTCATAGTCTCAACCAGCAAGACAGGCATCTTCTTGGGAGCGGTCAGACTATAATCATTGTAAGAAAGCCACGGGAAAGCAAGCCTTTCCAGGAAAGTGCGCATCTGGCCGGTCACGTCACCAAAATATATCGGCGAGCCAAGTACCAGACCGTCAGCGTCGGCAATATCCTCCAGGACAGGAGTCAAGGCATCCCTGAACTTGCAGACATTAGAGGCCCTGCCTTTCACCTTGCAGGCCATACAAGACATACATCCCTTGTAATCAAGGTCATACAGACGTACAGTTTTGACTTCTACTTCACTGCTGACAGATTTGACTCCATCTGCAAAACTCTTCAGCATCGAGGCCGTATTAAAGGTTTTCCTCGGACCTCCGTCAATGATTATTATTTTCTTCATATAGCACTGTTTATTGTTTTTTTGCAAGTTACTCAAATTTGTTAATCCTCACGGACGTCTCCTGTAGTTTTGGGGAGATATACCCTGAAGACGGGAGAAGAATTTGCTGAATGCCGCCTGGTCCGAGAAATGAAGCCTGTCGGAAATCTGGGCAATGCTCAGATCGGAAGTCCTGAGAAGGAAAGTTGCCTCCATTAACAGGAACTGATTTACGTAATCAATTACAGTACGGCCTGTTACCTGTCTCACGACTCTAGACAGATAAGTCGTTGATATGCTTAGCGATGATGCATAAAACGAAATATCGTGATGCTCCACAAAATGTTCCGGCAGCAAACGGATGAAACCAATGAACACTTCTTCCGTGCGTCTAGGAACCTTGTCGGTGACAACCGTCTGTTCCAGGGCATTCTGCAAATCAAGCAAGAAGATCGCATACAGGTACTGAACAATGGCCGACTTGTGGGTGTTGGCAGAGTTCAGATACCCCGCAATCTCTTCCATCCTGTTCTTGAAGTGCGAAGCCATCTCCGGAGAAAGGGCGATTCTAGGCTCGTGGAGGCGCACAATTGGCAGATACGCGATTCTGACCATATCCCTGACCGTATCCGTCTCAAAGGTAAGATGCTCATCTACAAGGAGACAGATTCCCCTATAGTCTTCAGATGCCTTCAGGACGGTTACTCCCATTCCGGATGAATAAATGTAAAGATCACGCTCCCTTAGAGTCAGTTCCTTACCGTTATAGACAATTGTCAGCCAACCTTGAACAACCAGAGTAAATGTATATGCTGAAATAAAGCCCTGAGTCCTGTTGGTACGAAAAGTAATGTCAGCGTCAGTCGGCGAGCAGTACATCCTGCCATCCCATCCTTCAAAAGGGACATCCCCTTGCATTTTTATCCAGGCTTCTTTCAGAGAATACATACAACACAAAAATAACCAATTGTTTCGTTTCAGACAAATTTTGTATCACTTGGAACATCTATGAAGAGGTATTTCCGAATTACCTTTGTCAAAAACACAAAATAACACTTAAGAATATGGATAAAAAGAAATCAATCGAAGCTTTGCAGTTCTTCGTAACCAACCTCTCAGAAGGTGCATTCGTTCACAAACTCCAGGGACAGATTTTCAAGTCTCAGGGCTTTAACAAACTCGGCGACAAATATATAGAACATTATTCAGAAGAAATGGGCTGGGTGGAGAAATTCACAGACCGCATTCTGGACCTTGGCGGCTGTGTAAAGGCAGAAGGACAGAAGTCAAGGGAACTCATCTGCGACCCTATCGCCTATGTAAAGGCAGACCTTGCAATCCAGGGCCCGGGTATAGAGCTTCTGCTCAAGTGCATGGAATCAGTCAAGGATGATCCTACAACCTACGATATTTTCAAGGCATATCTTGCCGATGAGGAGGAAGATCTCTACTGGAGTGAGGAACAGCTTGAAATGATAGAAAAGATCGGTGTCCAGAACTGGCTTGTAAAACAACTCTAGACATTATGATAAAAAAAAGAATCCGGGCTCATCGCCCGGATTCTTTTTTTAAAACTATTTCCTAGTCAATGTCTTGGACTTGTCTTTTCTATCAGCTGAGTAAATGCTCTTTGCCTTTGAGGAACTCCTCATAGGAGCTGCAGAAAGGATAGTACCTGAAGAAGCTTCTTTAGGATTCCTGTCATAAATTGCCACATCATCCAGATTCATGTAGAACATATCTGTGCAATTGAAGTGACGGAAGCCGATATAAACAGTCTTGTTGGCAAACTGATCAGGAATGGCGATTATAAAACGACTGAATTTGCCAGATGTCTCAACCGGAGTGGCGGCATCAGCCCCGTCAATTGTTTCCTCATGCAACTTGACACAACTGGTCAAATTAGAAGCGTCAGGTGCCTGATCTGTAATATAAACAGCATAATGTTCTTGTGGATAGGAAGAATCCTGTGCAGCTACCCAGAAACTGAGATAGTTCCCCGATGTTAAGCTAATTCCAGGAGTAAATGCCCAGTTATCCGGGGTTAATGCGCCAGCGTCAAAACTATAAGATTCGCTATATAACGAGCCCGTTCCGGAATGAACAGCAATTTCTGGAGAGGAACCTGGCTGCCAATTGTAACCGTCTCCATCTGAATCTATTAATGTCCAACCGGTAAGGGTAGATTCAAAGTCCTCCAGCCAAGTTGGATCCGGTTCTGGTTCCGGTTCTGGTAAAAGTTCAGGATCGCCCTCGGTTACCATCACATCTTCAAGGTTCAGCATGAACATGTCGGTACAATCGTAATGACGGAAACCGATATAAGCAACCTTGTTATTAAAGGCAGCAGGAATCTTGACGAAGAAACGATAGTAAGTTCTGCCGTCTACCTCACGGGTTTGTGCAGGGGTATATAATCCGGAACCAACAGTCTCTTCATGAAGCAGAGTGCTTGACCCAGGTAAACCAGCTCCAGGATTCTCTTCTGTAATATAAACTGCATAATGTTCTTCTGCCCAAGAAGGATCCTGACCAGCCACCCAGAAACTGAGGACATTGTCTTCGGTAAGTTGTATAGCCGGTGTAAATGCCCAGTTATCAGGTGTCAGTGCACCTACATTATTTACATAAGACGAACTCTGAAGAATTCCCTTACCGGAAATAGTATATGTAGAACTGGTGTTCCAATCCCAATTATATTCATCTCCATCGGAGTCTATGAAAGCCCATTCAGAGGAATTGTCAGTATCGAAATTCTCAACGTAAGGAACGCTCTTTACTTCATTTTCTATGCGATAATCCGCCAGATTCACTGCGAATTTGGTAAGACCTTCGTTGATAAACTGGATCGGTTTGGTAGGGACTATCACAGCGTGAGACTCATCGGAACCGTCGCGGAGATATTTTGCGCCACTGGTAACAACCTCAATACCCAAGCTATTCCATTTCTCAGGAGAATAGACACGGAACCATATTACGTCGTCTCCGGTAGCGATGACATCTCCCAATTTGAGGGTGATATCACTTGTACCCAAGAAATAATTGTCGGCTGGCTGACTGGTCGCAACGTCATATTTAACATATCCTGCAATATTTGTAGGAGCGTGGATAGTAATAGACTTGATTGTTTCACCAGCGGTGATGCCTTTCAACTGGAGACGTACTACAGAGCCCAAGCGGTGAAAAGTGAACAGGCTTTCGGTGTTGTTCTCAATTCTGGCAGAACCATTGTCTAATTGTTCTGAAATCAAAATGTCTGAGTCCAGGGACATATTGCCCTTGTTCAGGCTCTGCTCATCAGGAAGTAAAATAAACCAATCATTCTCTCCATCATCATCCTGATCTCCGTAATTACCAATGCAAGAACCCGGATAAACCGCGGCATACTTGTATGATGCACCTGCAGGATCATCTGAAGTGAGGGTGGCGGAAAAACTGGCTTTTCTGCCGGTAATGACAGCATCATTGGAATAAACGGCTTCATGATATGTTCCATCCACTACCTCAAAGAATGCTACATAATCTCCTTCTGACCAGTAGATTGTAGGGATTTCTCCATCTACGGCATAAGTCTTGGTTCCAGCACCGGATACTATTTTAACTGTAACGCCTTCCTTGTTTGGCAATTCTTCTTTTTCCAGATTCTCTTTCTGGCAAGAAACAAGAGAAATAAGGGCCAGCACACCCGTCAAGGCTATAAATAATTTCTTCATAACGCTTTCCTCCTTAATTAAAACGTATCACCATCATAAATGGTTGAGTCATCAAAATCGCTACCCGGTAAACCGGAATTGTCGTCTTGGGAAGTGCACAAAAAGCCTTCCGGTTCCAACTCAAGAGTGGAAACAAGTGGTGAATAATACTCCTCTTTTTTCATGGTAAAAAGAATTTGAACATCCAAATATAATTAAAAAAACTCTTATAGTACAACCATTTTACTCAAGGCCAGATATCGCTGAGTTGCTCAAACACCGCAGGTATAACGGCATGACCATTGTTGTGCTTTCCTATTCTAACCATAATCAGGTTTTTGTGGGGATTAACGTAAAGCACCTGATTACAAATTCCAATTGCGTAAAAACCCGGATGCTGTCCGGTTTTCTGGTTTTCATACCTCACGTCATACCAGCTGTACTTGTAGGAGGACTCGGGATAATAATCGGTAGTCAGGTGTATCCATTCCTCGCTCACAATGCGTTTTCCTTCCCACATTCCGAGGTTGAGATAGAGGCGGCCGATCTTTGCCAGGTCTTTCAGGGTGCAGGTAATGCCGCCAAATGCATGGGCCACATGGTGCTTGTGGCTGTCGATATTGATCAGTGCAACCGACTCCATCTGCAGGGGCTTCCAGACCTTCTCGCTGAGATAATCGGCATAGCGCTTTCCGGTAGCACGCTCTATGACCACACCGAGGATGGCAGTGGTCATGCTCTCGTAGCGGAACTTGGTCCCCGGATCGCAGCGGAATTTCAAGCCCCGGATCTGTTTCACCAGGTTGTGCCCGTAATTTAATCTCGCAATAGCGTTGACTGTCTTCAACTCCTTGATATTGAACTCATATTCATCATCGAAGTCCAGCCCGCTGAACATATTCAGCAGATAACGGATAGTCAAAAGCTCCCACCTTGGATCCCTACCCTTTAACTCCGGAAGATATTTGGTGACAGGATCGTCGATATTTTCGATATAGCCTTCATCGACAGCAATGCCGCACAGCAATGAAGTGATGGATTTGGATACAGAGAAGATAGTAGCCAGGCGGTCAGATGTGAAGTCTCCCCAGTACTTCTCGTATACAATGCTGTCTTTATGTATAATCATCACCCCTTGTGTTGTGCTGGCATCGTTAAATGCCTCGGCGAAAGTCCAGTTAACGCATTTAGGAGGCTCGTTGTAAAAGTGCAGTGTATCAATCCAGTCGGCTCTTGATTCAGCAACCGGAAAACGGAACACTTGATCACCCTTGGCAATCGTGTCGTGAACATGATGCTCAAAACTGAAAATGCTGGGACCATACAAACCATCAGACCTGTAGCCCCTCACCATTGCACAAGATGACAAGACAATCACACTAATGGAGAAAAGACAGGTTCTAATTATGAGATTTCTAGAGTGAAACATGGATACTAAGTGGATTCTAATTAGATGTGTAACGAAATCCAAAAGCAAATGTAAACATTTTTTGCAATACCCTAACGGGCTCAGAAAAAGTAACTATTTTTGCAATAAAGAACGGCATTGTTATGTGGATAGCGCGCGTTTTATTGAAAATACTTGGTTACAAGATTACCACAAACTTCCCTGATGTACAGAAGAGCATCATGGTGTTTGCCCCGCACACCTCATACTGGGATGCGGTAATCGGCAAACTGGTACTGAGGGTGTTAGGTGTACGTCATCGTCTCCTGGGCAAAAAGGAGCTGTTCCATTTTCCGATGGGTATCTTCATGCGGCTATTCGGAGTCATACCCATCAGAGGCATAAAAGGTCATAACTCCATCTACGATGCCGTTAACCTGCTCAACAAAGAGGAGCGGATGCATCTTCTCATTTGTCCCGAAGGGGGATTCGCACCTACCGACCGTTGGAATCCAGGCTTTTATCACATGGCAGTAAAGGCGCATGTGCCAATAGTGGTCGTCTATATAGACTATGGACGTCACGAGTCCGGAGTGAAAGGTGTAATAAGCGACCTGAGTGACCTGAACAAAGTCTATCAGCAACTCTCAGAGATGTACCGAGGAGTGACGGCACGTCATCCTGAAGACTTCCTGCTACCAAAATACAAAGAATAACCTCCAATTACAGCTATTTTAATCTGTCAAATAACATTTGGAAGTCGTTGCACTTCTAATTAGAATTCACAAATGTATTTTTGCAAATATACTATTATTTCTTACTGTCGCAATCCAGTCTCATTACCCTTATCGGGCGTTTGTCGCCTCCATAAAGGAAATCGCAGTACTGGGTCTTGCCGGTGTCCTGAAATCCGCATTTTTCCATCACTCTCCGCGATGCCGGGTTGTCTATGAAATAGTCACACCAAAGTGTACGGAATCCTTTCTCGTTGAAGCAATAGTCAATTATCAGGTTCAACGCCTCGGAGCAGATGCCTTTGTTCCAGTATGGCTTTGCCACCCAATACCCAGCTTCAGCCTCGCCCTCATTCATTTCTATATTACTCTCACCTTTAATCATATAGCCAATGCAGCCGATAATCTCGCCGGTTTCCTTGAGAACAATGGCCCAGGTGCGGTCGTTGCTGAAAAAATTACGGATGACCTCCAGACTGTCCTCAACGCTCTTGTGAGGCGGCCAGCCGGCACGGATCCCGATCTCAGGATCAGAGGCGTATTTATAAAGCGAATCAGCATCGCTCTCTTTCCAAGGGCGAAGCAATAATCTTTCGGTTTCCAAAATAACTGTCATCAGAATAATACTAAATTCAAATTTACAAATTTTCTGTCTTTATTATTTAACACAAAACGATTAACTTAGCGGAAAATAAAACAGAATGAGTGAAATGAAAACCACAAAGGAACTCTATGGACTCTATGTCCAGAGATTCGGCAACTGCCCGAGAACCCCTTATCAGGCAGAGTATTACAGAAAATGGCTGGACCTTCTCAACTCATGTTCCTCAAACGAGGAGGCGGAGGAAAAGTCAAAGCAGAACGGGCTCTATACCGCTGGCGCTGCAGCCGTGGCAATGGACCGCATCTATGCAAACAAACAGGCAGCTCATGACATGGGATGGACTGATGTCGAAGAGTCCTGCGATGATATTCTCCAGAAAATCAAGGCCGACCCGTACTACACATTCACCCACACAGGTCTGTGGGTAGACCTCCAGGCCAAGAAAGACGGATGGATCAGAACCATTGAAGGATTCGGTCGGCTTTACAAGGATTTTGTGGAATACAACGACACAAGGACCGACACTCAGAGAGCAATGTCCGGCATCGCTGAGAACCTTAAGATGCTCTCAAAGCCGAGTTCTGATTTCGCCGCCCTTGCCGCAATGCCTCAGTTCAGGGCTATGATAGACTGCAGCGACGAGTTCTACAAGGAATTCACCGATACCATCTGCAAGGCAATTTCAACCGGAAGCCTTGAGACGATCCAGTGGAGCGCCCAGCCATATCAGGACCAGATAGAAGAACTCTGGAACAAGAAGGACACACTCTCCCCAGAGTGCACTCAATGGTACAGCCAGGGCGTAAAGCCGCCTTGCTTAAGACTCTCACCAGATTCCCCTGACGGCAAGTATAAACTCATTGATATCGAATAATATGGACGCTACTATAAAAATGATGATCCAGGGCTACATAGACGGCCTGGACAATATGCATACAGACGATGAATCCATCAAGAAAGAGGTGGAGGATTACAAGAAGGAACTGATCGCGTTCGGTGAAAGTCAGAACGATCCGGCCACTTTCTTCCCCAAGTTCCAGGATTCCGGACTGATGGGCAAATACATGGATCTTGCAACCAAGATAACCATGGCCGCCCAGACCAAGCAGCAAGACTCTCCGTCCGAACAGCCGAAAAAGCACATTGCCACGCCAAGCGAGTGGCTGGAGCCTTTCAGGACATCATATGATTACATCAAGAACCTTCCGATAAGGGAAAGAGGACTTGCAGTGTACCGCAAGCTGTTCGAAATCGGTGACAGGCACACCAACATCACTGAATTCCTCTTGGAAGTGGAGAAGGAGAATCTCCTCTGGAAGATCACTTCCGAAGACACGCTGGGAATCCTCAATATATCGCTTTCAGGGATGGACCCTCTGTACAAAGGCCTCACCTATCCGGTACGGAAGAATATCGAAGCCTGGGAAAATTCCATCTGCGAAGCCGACGCCTACTATCTGCAAGACCGTCTGGCAGAGGATGTTGCAAGGAATTCCCAGAAACTTCTCCAGAAAGAGCTCTTTGTAATACAGCTTGGTCTTCACTTAATGATTTACAGAGGCCCTAAAGGCAAGGAAGGTCTTATGGAGATGATTGCCACAGGCAACTGCCCTAGAATAGAATTCATGGGCAAGGCTTCTGCGATGGCCGTAGGCAAGATGCAGGCAAGACGCACCCTGGATATCATCAAGAAGGTCTTCGGTATCACTTTCGACGACATTATCGCAGATGAGTTCCTCAAATACAAACTCATTTCCACAGCCAACGTGTGCGGCCTGTCCAGGGCATATGTCCAGAGCAATGCCAATATCCTTGACATCCTGGCTGATGCCGTCCACAATGAGATTATCCCTGACATTTCCCTAATCGATGCCATCAGAAGGGAGCCTTCTGTAAGATTCGGCCGATGGAGGATGCCTGAAGACAGTGAGCATGCCAAGGCCGAGGCAATGGCCAGAAATCATTTCCAGGACCTCCCATACTTCAAGTATGAGGATCAGCTCAAGAGCGCCAGCTTCCATGTTGGCACCGGCGAAGGATTTGATATCAAGCCTTTAGGGTAGACTTCTCTTCAAGCCGCATCACCCTATTTGTAAAGATAGCGCTTGATGCTAAGTTTAGGAGTCTTTTCAAATGGCTTGTCTACCAATTCTACCCTGTTGATCTGGCAGTATTTGGCAAGTGAAATGTTCGCAAGGGTACAGATGGTTTCAGGAAGATCCTTCAATGTAGCCTCATCCAGTTCATCCTTGTTTGCCGGATAGACCAGAGCCACTATTTTGCCGTCACGGTCAACAACCACACTCTCTTCAACATACGGAATCCCGGAGAGTATGGCTTCTATCTCTTCCGGATAGATGTTCTGCCCGGATGAGCCAAGAATCATAGACTTTATCCTTCCACGGATGAAGATGTTCCCGTCTTTATCCATTATTCCCAGGTCTCCGGTGCGGAACCATCCGTCTTCCGTGAAAGCCAGGGCATTGGCTTCAGGATTCTTGTAATAGCCGATGGTCAGATTAGCTCCGCGAGTCTGTATTTCCCCTGGAATCCTCTGAGGGTCGGGAGAGTCTATGCGAGCCTCGTGGATAGGCTTTCCGCAAGATCCGGGAACAAAGTCCGTCCACCACTCATAAGCGATAAGGGGACAAGCCTCGGTCATTCCGTAACCTACAGTGAAAGGCAGTCTGATCTGCTTCAGACAACGCTCTACCTCAGGTTTGAGTGGGGCGCCACCCATAATGAAACATCCGACATTTCCACCGAAAGCAGCCATCAGTTTATTACGCACCTTATTGTAAATCAACCTTCTGACCAATGGAATAGCCAGAAGTGTCCTCATCTTGGACAGAGCCGGCTTTATGGATGTGGCATAAATCTTCTCCATTACCAAAGGCACAGTGATAACCATATATGGCTTCACTTCCTTCATTGCGGCCAGAAGCGTGGTCGGAGAAGGAGTCTTTCCCAAAAAGTACATCGTAACTCCATCTACGTTAGGATGTATGAACTCGATGGCCAAACCGTACATATGTGCCATCGGAAGCATGGAAACCATAGTCTGCCCCGGAGTGTTCGGAAAATGAGCGTTTGCGAAATCGTCCATGTCGCTCATGGCGCCATATGTCAGCATCACGCCTTTTGGATCTCCGGATGTGCCTGAGGTATAGTTGATTATTGAAAGAGTGTCAAAGTTGTCTGTAGGATAATGAACATCCTTAGGACCGAAACCTTCAGGATACTTGTCGCCGAGCAGTTTCTCCTTTTGCTCCCAGGCGGAAGAAAACGAATCATCCCTGGACCAGAGAAGAGAGAAATCTGCTACGTTCACGGCAGCATTCAGAACCGGCATTGCCTCTGGATCAAGCTTGCTCCAGATATCGGTATCGGTGAAAAGGAGAACGCTTTCGGAATGGTTTACCAGTCTTATTATACTGTCTGGATGAAAGTCCGCAAGAAGAGGGACAACAACCGTCTCATAGGTATTAACCGCATAGAACGAAATAGCCCAATGAGCTGAATTTCTGGCGCATATTGATATTCTATCGCCTTTCTTGATTCCGGCTTTTTCAAAGAAAATATGGAATGTCTCTACATAGGTAGCAAGCTCTCCATATGTATAAGACTGTCCACCATAATCAGCCACTGAAGGTAAATCCCAATGGTTATGGATAGTATCCTCCAGGGTTTGCAGATAGTGTTTCATCGATAACAGGTTACAGGTTTCGGTATTAATTGCAAAAATACTATCTTTATACAATAAAACAAAAGATGTCCCTATGCAAACTATAAATTCAAAGGCAATCCAGACTCTGGAAGAATACATGAATGAGGTTCCATTCCAAGTGATCAGGCGCAATCTTTACACTGCGGAAGAACTATATGAAGGCTTTGATCCTGAGGATGATAAAACCTCGGAAACTTGTCTTGACGCCCTCATATACAAGCACTATCTAGCCAAAGGCAAACAGCCTGAAGACATAAGGGAATCTTTGTGCCGGTCTATCCACGACCACGATATGCATATAAACCTTAAGAACTTTTTCAAGGACCATGACTCCCGTAAATGTG
>JAEEGJ010017097.1_pt1 | contig 16489 bp, 11 predicted proteins | sample 8958761 | NCBI WGS metagenome assembly JAEEGJ01 (sample SAMN16246546, study PRJNA631951) | gut metagenome | biome: gut microbiome; feature: rumen; material: RS-attached | host: Bos | place: Iran: Karaj | collected 2018-10
CTTGCCAGAGGTAATGGCGCGCTGCTGCATCCGTATGTTGACTCGAAGGGTAACTTCGGTAAGCAGTATTCGCGCGATATGCAGTACGCTGCACCGAGATATACAGAAGTACGTCTTGAAAAACTCTGCGAGGAGCTTTTCAAGGGCCTCGACAAGAACGCTGTCGATTTTGTAGATAACTACGATGGCACGATGAAAGAACCGGTGCTTTTACCGGCGACATATCCGTCTATCCTTGTTAACAGCAATCAGGGTATCGCAGCCGGTATGGCTTCGAATATCTGTTCTTTCAATATCCGTGAGGTTTGTGAGGCGACGATCGCCTACATGAAGGATCCGACCGCGGATATCCTCGAGGTCATGCCCGCACCGGATTTCCCGGGCGGAGGTATTATCCTCTACGATGAATCCGCGATGCGCACGATTTATGAGTCGGGAAAAGGACCGGTACGCATCCGTTCGAAGTATTTTGCCGATAAGAAGAATAACCTCATCGAGGTGACAGAGATCCCATATACGACGACGGCAGAAGCGGTCATCGACGAGATCACAGAGCTGGTTAAGTCCGGTAAGGTTAAGGAGATCAATGATGTCCGTGATGAGACGGACCTCGATGGTTTGAAGATCTGTATCGAGTGCAAGCGCGGCACGGATCTGGATGCCCTGATGACGAAACTCTTCCGCTTTACAAAGCTTGAAGACGTATTCTCCTGTAACTTCAATGTGCTTATCAACGGTTATCCGAGAGTTATGGGCGTGACACAGCTCCTCGCCGAGTGGATCGTATGGAGACGTTCCTGCCAGAAGAGGGAAGTCGTATATGAGATGGATAAGAAGAAGGATAAGCTCCATCTTCTCGATGGTCTTGCCAAGATCCTTCTGGATATCGATAAAGCTATTGCGATCATCCGTAATACCGAACTCGAGGCGGATGTAGTTCCGAACCTCATGAAGGGCTTTGATATCGATAGTCTGCAGGCCGAGTATGTTGCGGAGATCAAACTCCGGAATATTAACCGCCAGTACATCCTGAACCGCACGGCGGACCGTGAGAATCTGGAAAAAGAGATCAAGGATCTTGAGGATATCCTCAAGAAGCCGGAGCGTCTTGATGCACTGATCATCAAGGCCCTGGAAAACGTTGCGAAGACATACGGACAGGAGAGAAGATCCGAGCTTCTCCGCGCGGAGGAAGCGGCTACATTCAGTGACTCGAATATGATCGAGGACTACCGTCTGAAACTTTTCCTTTCCGATCACGGTTATATCAAGAAGATCGCGCTTACATCTCTCCGTAATGCCGGTGATCTGAAGATCAAGGAAGACGATACCATCGTTATGGAGCTTGAAGGCACGAACAAGTCGGAGATCCTGTTCTTCTCTGATAAGTGCAATTGCTATAAGGTGAAGGCCTATGAGCTTCCGGATACCAAGCCGAGTGAATATGGCGGATATCTTCCGAACCTGCTATCTATGGAAGACGGGGAGAAGATCCTCTTTATGCATGTCACTGACGACTATAAGGGCAATCTGCTCTTTGCATTTGAGAATGGTAAGATCAGCAAGATCCCGATGTCCGCTTATGAGACGAAGCAGAACAGAAAGAAGCTGATCCATGCCTGCAGCGATCTGTCTCCGCTCGTCAGCATCCATTACATTACTGAAGATGTGACAATGGCTGCATTCTCGAATCTGAGAAAAGCCATCGTATTTGATACATCGCTGATCCCGCTGAAGACGACCCGTTCGTCGCAGGGCGTACAGGTCCTAACCAGTAAGCGCGGCTCGATCATGAATGATGTCAAGCGCCTGGAGGACACAGGATTCACTGATCCTGAGTATTACCGTGTCAGAAGACTCCCGGCCATCGGTTACTATCTCAAGGAGGATACGATCGAGGACAGACAGTTGACACTTGGGGATCTATGATTCAAGATAAGTGCAGCGCAGGAAGAGGAGATAGCTGACACATGATGGAATTCGGCGGACACTCGGTTTCATACGAGAAACCCCGTTCAATGGGAATGTGGATTATGATCGGACTGGGGATTGCCAGTCTTGTGGCCATGTTTTCTATTATGGTGTTCGTAACCAAGGATTCCCAAAGACTTGCCGGTATCATGCCCGGCTTCAATGAAGCCCTGGATAAGCATGATTATTCAAAAGCACTCTCGATGTACCGTGATCTGAATGATACGATCATTAACCGTGATCCGGACGATGACCGTGACCTGTCGGAAGAATATGAGATTCTGACACAGATGGAAGCCGTTGTAAATGAGCGTGTTTCCACGATCGAGAACAGGATCAGGAATGAACGTTACAAGCCGACGCAGGATGATATTTCCTTCCTTGAGGGATTAAGTGAGCTGACCGGAGCCAGGATGACGAACTGGCTGACGGGCCTTTGCGAAGAATTCCTTCTGGGTACGATCGAGAAACCGACTCTCATGTTCATCTTCGATAACCTGGAGTCATTAAGTAATATCTCTGCGGCTGCGCGTCCGCTGCGTGCCGAGATCGACCAGATCGAGCTTTCCAGAGGTGATATTCAGAGCGCGGAAAGCCTTTTTGCTTCGGCGGATTATATCGAAGCCGTTAAGTGCTACGAGAACGTAATCTCCATGTCAGAAGGCTTCGTAAATGAATTTGCGAAGAAGCGCCTGGAAGACTGTAAGAAGGATATGTATCAGCCGATGATGAAGATCGCGGATAACATGCTGGCGAATCTTCAGTATTATTCTGCTGAGGAACTGCTTTCGGCTCTTGCCAGGATATTCCCGGATGATCAGGTCATTCAGTCGAATCTCTTTATGGCGACATCCAATACATCTCCGGTTTCTCCTTATACGGGTTCCGTTGAGGTCATCTGCGTCAAGCCGCTGATTGCCGATACGAATGTCGCTTTTGAGATGAACTATGTTTCTTCCACGGATTCGTATTACATCACGACATCTGAATTCCGTGCTGTTCTCGAGAGTCTTTATGCGAAGGGATACTGCCTTGTTGATCCGACGAATATGGCCGATCTTTCGAATCCGACCTTCGTAACCACATTTGATATCGTTGTTCCGGAAGGAAAAAAGCCGCTGGTCATTATCCTCGAGGATTTCAGCTATACTGCCTCCAGAGAGAAAATCGGCATGTGCAGAAGACTTGTTCTGAATGATATGGGACAGGTCTGCGGCGAGTATGTCAGCGCTTCCGGACAGACAGTAGTCAGCCGGAACAGTGAGGCGATCGGTATTCTGGATGCTTTTGTCGAGGAACATCCTGATTTTTCCTATAACGGAGTGAAGGGAATCATTTCTCTTACCGGTTATCAGTCCATCTTCGGTTATGTCACGGATCAGGACCAGGTGGATGACAGAAACAACGGCCTTGAGGCTGCAGGGCTTCCCACGATCTCGCCGACGGACAGTGAGATCGAGGCCAACCGTACGACAGTCCAGAGTATCGTCGATAAACTCAAGGATTCCGGATGGGTTATGGCATCCTCCACCTACGGCTTCATCAATGCCAATCATTGTGAGATGGATACGATTCAGAATGATACGGAAAAATGGCTTACGCAGGTAGGGGAGATCACCGGTCCGGTTTCTATCCTGGTATATCCGAACGGAGACTTTATACGTGGTTCCGATCCCCGATGCGTCTATCTGAAAGACCACGGTTTCCGACTTTTCTTTGGCGCAGGTCCGTCTCCGTATTATACTTATGGAGATAACTATCTTTATTTCGACAGGTGTATGCTGACCGGTGATACGTTGCGGAATGTAGATTATTCGAGACTTTTCAACAAGGAGGAAGTATATGATTCCAGCCGGAAAAAGAGCGCATAAAGCATTCTTCCTGCTTCTTTCCTTAGTGCTTGTATTGAGTATTCTTCTGTCGGGCTGTTCGTTTTTCGAGGGCAAGTGGGGAGACAAGCATGATTATAAAGTCGTCACCAGTTCCCGGGAATTGTTTGACGAGCTTTATGATGCGCTTTATCGTTTTGAAGAGAATGTTTATGTACAGACAGGCTCTGAGGAAGAGTTCGATACGTACTGGAATGACCTGGTCAGACAGTCGGCGATCCACTATGCTTTCCGTGAAAAGAATATCAAGATGTCCATTCTTGAAAGAAACGGTTCTTACCGTGTAAAGATGCAGATGCAGCTGAATGCATGCGGTCAGGCGATGCAGTATCTTTATGCCAAGAAAGTCAGCGACTATCCGTCTGATGCGGCGAGGAAAGTCGGTGAAAAGCTGCTTTCTATCAAGAACTCGATCATTAAAGGGGATATGACCGACCTTGAGAAGGTCAAGGCGATCCATGATTACCTTGTATGTAACTGCGCGTATGCTCTTGACCGCGATGTCAGCCTGTATTCAACCGCGGATGTGCTTCTTGATGAAGGACTTGCACAGTGTCAGGGTTATTCCGAGACTTTTACTGCACTTTGTCTCCTATGCGGAATTGAGAGCCGTGTGATCTGCGGAACATCCACGTTCGGATTCGGTGATGGCGGACATGCCTGGAATCAGGTTTTTGTTGATGCTTTCTGGTATCATGTCGATGTGACGTGGGATGATCCGATCCCGGACCAGCCCGGGCTGATCAGCTACGATTACTATCTCAAGAGCGATGCGATGATGAAGACGACTCACCAGTGGTGCCCGTATTTCGAAGAGTGTTACCTGGATCATGTCTAGAGAACTTTGAATATTGTATTACGAAACTGTGATATTTATTTTTTTTGCTAGACGAAAAAAAACTATAACACTATAATATCATTAGGTCATTATGGAGGTATCTGAGATGGCGAAAATAGATAAGTTAAACGATTTTATCGTAGAAGAACAGATCATCTGGCAGGATAAGAAGAGATTCCTCGGAATGCCGATCTCTTTTACTAAGTACTCTTTCAGTGAGAACCGTTTGTTTATCCAGAGAGGTTTTTTCCGTGTAGTTAAAGATGAGCTCCTGATGTACCGTATTCTGGACGTACGTCTTAAGAAATCATTTGGACAGAGACTCTTTAAGGTCGGAACGATCGAGCTTTCTACAGCTGATAAGACGACTCCGATCGTTCTTCTTCAGAATATTAAGAATCCTGACCGTACACGTGATGCTCTTAGTGCGATTGCAGAGAAAGAGCGCGATGAGAAGCGTGTCCTCGGTAAGGAAATGTTTGGTGCGGCCAATGACGGCGCGATCGCGCATGACATTTACATCGATTAATGGGGATTCTTTGATACTTAGAACATAAACAACATCGGTATACGCCGATGTTGCTTGTTAAGGGGATAGAAAGTGGAAACCAGACTCGACAGATACGAAGGAGCACGAGAGAAAAAACTCGAACAGTTAAAGCAGCTGATCAAGGAATCGAATTATATCGTATTCCTTGGTGGTGCGGGCGTGTCTACAGAAAGCGGTATTCCCGATTTCCGCTCCGGTGAAGGTATCTTTAATCAGGAGAGCGGTCTTTCCTATCGCCCTGTAGATATTATCAGCCATTCTTTTTTTGAGGAACATCCGGAAGAGTTTTTCGATTTTTACAGAAGAAAACTCCTTTATCCGAAGGCCCGCCCGAATAAGGCGCATCGTGCCCTGGTCCGTCTTGAGAAGCAGGGGAAGCTGAAGGCGACGATCACACAGAATATCGATAATCTTCACCAGATGGCCGGCAGTACGACAACGATCGAGCTTCACGGTTCCGTATTCAGAAATTATTGTGTTGACTGCGGTGAGAGATATGACCTCAATTATGTCTTGAAAACAAAAGGGATCCCGCGCTGTGAGAAGTGCGGAGGTATTGTCCGTCCGGACATGATCCTTTATGAGGAGCATCTTGAGCATCAGAATGTCGATAATGCGGTAAAAGCAATTAAGAAAGCGGATCTTCTTATTATCGGCGGAACGTCCCTGACGGTTTATCCTGCCGCGACTTTTGCGCAGTTCCTCAAGAGTGACCGAGTGGTCATTATCAACAAGAGCTCCACGTATCTCGATCTTCAGGCGATGCTGACGATCCATGACAGCATCGGAACGGTCCTTGATACGGTTATCTCGAAGTATATTCCGAAGAAGAAGCCGGAGACCAGGAAGTCTTCCTCAAAAAAAGCACCGGCAAAGAAACCGGCGGAGAAGACTGCTGCCAAGAAGCCCGCATCTAAGCCGGCCGCGAAGAAGCCTGCCGCCAAGGCAGCTGATAAAAAACCTGCATCGAAGACAGCTTCGAAGAAAGCACCTTCGAAGAAAGCGGGAACAAATTCGAAAAAGAAAGATTGATCAGTGAATGAGCGAAAAAACGGAAAAACGGGATTCGGATCTTCAGAACAGAACCTCAGAGCTTGATCAAGAACTCAATGTGATACGGGAAAAAGCCGGTCGCCTTGCGAACCTTCGTGGTATCAGTTTTATTGGCGTGCTGGCTTTTGTCATTCTCTTTTTTGCTCAGGACAGGAAACTCGCATACCTAATCGGTGCCGGTGCTTTTCTACTGTTATTTATCTTTTTCGTGATCCGTCACGGACGGCTGAAAGCGCAGGCGAAACGTGTTGCCATGCTGCGTGAGATCCACAATCAGTATATCGCGAGAACTCTCCATGATTTTTCAGTTCTTCCTGATGACGGAGAAGATCTTAAGATCGACAAACATGCCTTTTCCGGAGATCTCGATCTGTTCGGAAAGAAATCTCTTTTCCACCTGATCAGTGTCGCTCATACAGGATACGGAAGACGACAACTTCAGAAGTGGCTTCTGACAGCATCTGAGGAGAAAATGGATCTTTCGGAGATCAACGCACGCCAGAAGGCGGTCGAAGAGCTTTCCGGACAGCTGAAACTGGTTGAGGAACTGGAAGCGTCTACGAAGCTGAATGTGAAGAAAAAGGCATCTCCTTCGGCACTTCTCGCTTTCATTGCGGCAGAGGTTGCCTCTGCGGGAAACGGGATCCGTATGGTCCGCATCGTAAATACGATCCTTCTGTGGGCAAGCTGTATAGTAGCTCTTTTCCTTAGGGGCTATGTGTTCTTTATCCCGGTTTTCTTCCTGGCGGTACAGCTTTTCCTTATGGTGATCAGCTATAAACCGAATGATGTGACGTTCTCCCTTGTTGAGAAGTTCTATCCTGAACTGCGTGCGTATTCGAACATCTTTACTGCATTGGAAAGCGTAGATGTGAAGTCGGACTATCTTCAGTCGATCAAGAAACGCTTATACGGGGAAGGGGAGACTGAGGGAAAAGAACGCACCGCTTCCAATCAGCTGGGTTCGCTTTATAAGACCTGTCTTCTTGTTCAGGCGAGAATGCAGCCGCTGCTTTACTTCGTTCTGAATATCGTGTTCCCGTTTGACGAACTCTGTCTGGCGCTTCTCGAAAAGTGGAGAAAAACTTCTGGAAGCAGGATCCCGGATAAACTTGAAGCCATCGGTGAATGGGAAGCACTCATGAGCCTTGCCACGCTGAATACGGTCTACCCGGATGGTGCTTTTGCCGAGATCAGAGAATCCGATACTCCTTATTTCTCTGCTAAAGGCATCGGCCATCCGCTGATTGCCGAAAAATCGCTGGTGCGCAATGACTTCGAGCTTAAGAAAGGCTGTGCCATGATCACCGGATCGAATATGTCCGGTAAGACAACGCTCCTCCGAACGGTAGGTATCAACGCAGTCCTGGCGTTTGCCGGTGCGGTATCTCCTGCAACATCTCTGGAACTGTCTCTTATGAATATCGGCGCTTCGATGCGTATTGAGGATAACCTCGGTGAGGGTGTTTCGACATTCTATGCGGAACTGGTGAAGATCGAACGTATCGTAAAGATCGCAGAGAGCGGAAGACCGCTTTTATTCCTGATCGATGAGATCTTCCGCGGCACCAACTCGAAAGACCGTACGGATGGCGCATGGATCGTTTTGAAGAAACTTCATAAGCCTTCGATCATCGGTCTGATGTCTACCCACGATTATGAACTTTGTAAGATGAATACGAATGGGGAAGTTGATCTGGTGTATTATCACTTTTCTGAATTTTACGATGATGATGGCTTGCATTTTGATTATCTTTTGAAAAGTGGCATGTCGACTGAAACAAATGCGAAATATCTAATGAAATTAGTCGGAATCACGGATTAGATTATATCTGCAGTAACTTGAAATTCTGCAGGAGAATGATACAATGGTTGCAAAATCGTTGAGAAAATGAGGTATCGATATGGACTCCTATACACAGCAGATGAACTTTTTCGGAAATACGGATCCGCAGCAGCTCGTAAAGAAGTACGGCTCTCCGTTATTCGTGTATAACGAGGATATCCTGAGAAGACAGATGAGAAGAGTGGCCGGGCTGCTTCCGAATCACCGCTTTACCTCCAATTTCTCCATTAAAACGAATTCCAATCTTACGATTCTCAAGATCGCTAATGAAGAAGGTCTGAACGCAGATGCGATGAGCCCGGGAGAGATCTTCGCGCTGAAGAAGGCGGGATTCCCGGCAGAGCGTATCTTCTATGTATCGAATAACGTTTCCGAAGAAGAGATGCAGTATGCGATCGATGAGGGCGTAATTGTCAGTGTAGACAGTCTGTCTCAGCTCGAGATGTACGGTAAGCTGAATCCGGGCGGAAAGCTCTCGGTAAGAATCAACCCCGGTGTCGGTGCCGGTCATCACGAGAAGGTCGTTACCGCAGGTAAGAAGACCAAGTTCGGCGTGGCTGCACAGGATATTGAGAAGATCCGTGGCGTCGCAGCTAAGTATGATCTACACATTATCGGATTAAACCAGCATGTAGGCTCACTTTTTATGGATTATAAGCCTTTCCTGGAAGCGTGCCGTAACTTCCTGCACTATGCAGAGGAGTTTGACGAGCTTGAGTTCCTTGACTTCGGCGGCGGTTTCGGTACGCCATATCACAAACTTGCCGATGAGCCGGAGTTTGATATTGAGACATTTAAGAAAGAACTGGACGCGCTTCTTACCGATTGGAAGAAGAACGGCGGCAAGGATGTGCTTTTCAAGACGGAGCCCGGCCGTTATATCGTTGCTGAAGGCGGAGTTCTGCTCGGTCAGGTACACTCTGTTAAGGAGAACTACGGTCATAAGTACGTAGGTACGGATATCGGAATGAATGTCCTTATGCGTCCTGAGCTCTATGATTCCTGGCACGATGTCGAGATCTACAGAGACGGGAAACCGGTTACTGACGGCGAGCGTGAGATCTACTCCGTAGTCGGCAATATCTGTGAAAGCGGAGATATTGTTGCGAAGGATCGTGAGCTTCCGGTAACTAAGGAGCACGATATCGCAGTGGTCCTGGATGCCGGTGCTTACGGTTTCTCGATGAGTTCGAACTACAATAACCGTCTGCGTCCTGCAGAAGTTCTGATCAAGAGCGACGGATCTGATATGCTGATCAGAAGGAGAGAGACTCTTGACGATCTGATGCGCTGCTTTGACATCTGATTTCGCATTTTCTGACGTTACAAGATTAATATCCCTTGTTACATCGCCTTTTATAATTTATAATATTATAAGGCAAACTGTCTGGGGGTGTTTATGGCTGATTTTGCTGAGATATTACAAACGTATAGTTCGCTCGCTGTGGACTATACAGCATTATATGAACTTGGCGACCCGGGTCTTCTGAATTCTCTGGTCGACTATATAATCAATCAGCAGAAGACTGTCTTTGTAAGCAAGTCTTTTAAAGTTCTGCATGAGTGTGTCCAGCGCGCTAACAATCCGAAAGACAGACCCATCTACGGTTCCATCAAAAATGCGATCCGTTCACTTGTAGACGCGAAGCTCCTTCGTGCCAGCAAGAGTGCTTCCAATGTAGATTTCTTCCTGGAACATATCGGTAATGAGGATGAGTGCCTCTTTATCGGCCGCAATGGCAACTCCTTCTCCCGACTCCGTAATATCAATGCTTCGGGAAAGTGCGCCGTTTTTGTTGTTAATCACGGACGGATCAAGTTCTATACATCGCTTTCCGAGTGCTTCGAGGCTGAGAAAGCTTATACTGTCAATCCGATTTCCGGCAACAGTGATTTTATCGCCAGCGACAATTACTTCAGTGTCGGTGATATTCTCGTTACAGATGACGGCGAGGAGATCACGCTGACCTCACTGATCAGTACCGGAGCGGAAGGTCTTGTTTTCTGTACCCAGCATGAAGAATGGGTAGCTAAGGTTTATCACCGTGGTGGAATCACCCCTCTCCGCTGGTATAAGCTTATGAAGATGAGAGCGCTTGAACTGGAGACAGACAACATCTGCTGGCCGTGCCGCCTGCTTTTCTCCAGAAACCGTATTCCTGTCGGCTACATGATGAGAAAGGCTTCGGGAACGACGATCAGCCGTGCTTTTGACGGACCGGATGCCATGGAGAAGTATTTCCCGGGCTGGACCCGTCTTTCTGTTGTTAATGCTACACTCTCGTTCCTCTACAGTATGGAGTATCTCCATCTGCACGGCGTTATCGCCGGTGATATCCAGCTGAAGAATGCCATGATCGAGGACGAGGACAATCTTTTCCTGATCGATATGGACAGTGTCCAGTATCAGGATCTCCCGTGTCCTGTAGGTACTGAGGAGTTTACCCGCCCCGAACTGTGGGATAAGTCATTCGTGACATTTCTGCGTCGTCCGCAGGATGAGGACTACTCGATCTCGATCCTGGTATTTTCCATGCTTTTCTGCGGACAACACCCCTATGCGCAGAGAAACGGTCTGGAGATGTTAAGAGACGAGATGGAGGCTCATTCTTTCCCGTATACCGTGGATGATTCTGAAAATGAGAGGATCCCGTACGGCGGATATGATAAGATCTGGGATGTACTGACGCCGGAACTGAAGGAGATGTTCGTCCGCGCATTTAAGGATGGCGATCTTTTCGATTCTCTGGAATGGGCGTGTGCGCTCCGTGAGTACCGCGATAAGCTGGTTGCGTTCGAGTACCCGAATGCTGAGGTATATCGTGTTTTCCCGTACTTCGTGAAGGAAGTTCAGGCTCCTGTGAAGAAAACAGGTAAACTGAGTATCCGTGAGGCGGTCATGAACATGAATTCCGCGGAGATGAGCAGCCAGTATACTTCACAGATGCCGTCGGCACATGTGGCAGAGCAGAAGAAGCCGGAAGTGAAGTATCCGTCTTTTAAGGGAACTGTACAGCCGCCTGTAAAGAGAGCGACACATGCATCAAGTGAAAACGGTTCACAGTCGAGTGCGCTTATGGCCCGTATGAATGCTATGAATGCCAGAAAAGAAGAAAATACGCATACTGAGGCTGTTCCGGAGCCGAAAGAGAAGCCGGCTTCACCGGAACCAAAGGGAAATGAACCTGAACAGCATAACGGATTCGGAAGATTCTTCCGGAAGAAGCGGGACTGAGTCTTTCGGATGCGGACTTTATGATCGATAACAATGCCGGAAACGGCATCTTGGAGGATGAATTATATGAGTAATGAAGTTGGTGGTTTTTCAAAATCGGATTTCGGCAGCAGCACGAGACGCCGTCTGCCGATCTGCTTCTGTCTGGATATAAGCGGTTCTATGACCGGTTACCCGATCGATCAGCTCAATGATGGTCTTCAGAGCTTTTTCGCATCGATCCGTGAGAATGAAGAGACCAGATCTTCCGCAGATATCGCGATCATCACCTTCGGCGGTTCCGTAGATATTTTCCTTCCTTTCGGTAAGACAGGACAGAATTCGTCGATCCCGCGTCTTCAGGCGACAACAAGCCTTACACCGATCGGTGAAGGTATCCTTACTGCACTCGAGCTTTTGAATGCCCGTAAAGAGGGCTACAAGGAAATGGGTATCAAGTACTATCAGCCCTGGCTGGTCGTTATTACCGACGGTGCGCCGCAGGGAACTAACGCTGTCGAGAATATGGAGAAGGCGATCGAGGCCGTACGTGAGCTCGAAGATAATGACAAGCTTGTGGTATTTAATATCGGTGTCGGTTCGAGTGCGGACTTCCCGATGCTGCAGCGTCTTTCCGGAAAGAGAGAAAAACCGATCTCGATCAGCACGGCTCAGTTTGGTAAACTCTTCGCCTTCCTCGGATCGAGTAGTTCCTCTGTTGTATCGAACAGCATGAACAACGATGCGCTTTATAATCTCAACACAGAACCGGAAGGGAACCCCATGGCGATGGATGATTTCTTCAAGGCAATCGAGGAGAATCAGTGATCCATGTCAGAATTACCCGTACTCGTTAATGTTTCACTAATCGGCAATAAACATATCAACCGTGGCACGCCGTGTGAGGATGCGTCCTGTACGCTTTCCAGAAATGGTGTTTCCGTGGTTTGTGTTGCCGACGGTGCCGGCGGTTCCAAGTATACACATGCACGTTTCGGCGCAAAATGTGCAGTAGACTGTATTGCGAACCTTCTCTGTGACCACTTTGATGCGTTCTATTTTGAGAACCGTGAGAGCGTCTCGAGAAGCCTTCTGGTAACCGCTGTTCATTCCTCGATGGCCGATCTTCTGGTCGAGCATGAACTGGACGGACTGGAGAGACTTTCCTGTACGCTTCTTTTTGTAGCGGTCAAGGGAGATCTGGTACTGGCCGGACATATCGGTGACGGCCTGATCTGCCGTGTATCTTCACATGGCGTATCTCCGCTGACGCTTCCTGCGAACGGTGAGAATGCATCTTCCACGTATTTCATTACGTTCCCGAATGCGCAGGAATATCTTAGATTTATCCGTACTACGACGGATGAGACGCATGCTTTTGTTCTGATGACAGACGGTGTGGAAGAGATGGTCTATGATTCATCGACACAGCTTGTACGCCCGGTTGTTGCGCGTCTTGCGGAACTGGCTTCTAAAGGCAAAGAACAGGCGGAGGAAGAACTTGCTGCTACGATCAAAGAATTCGTGATCGGCGCAGGTCAGAATACGGATGATGCTTCGGTAGGTATTCTTTATTTGCCGCAGACACAGGCTCCGGATTTTGGTAATATGGTAGACAGCAAGGAGAAGTACGAAAGAAATTTCGATGATACGATCCGTGCCGTGCAGATGGAGTGGGTACCTAAGGTCAAGCATGCCCAGCAGATCCTTTCGGGACTGAATGGACAGAAGCCTGCGCAGAGCACCGGTGCTGCACCTTCAGAGGATGAGCCGGAAGGTCCGGCAAAACCGGAAAAAGAAGAAATCAAACCGGCCACTTCAGGGGATAAGGAAAACGGGAATAAAGTAGATATTGAAGTTAAAGCGGCGGACGAGGGGAAGGACGCCGATAAGAAGGTTATGGTTCAAAGCAGAAAAATGGTTCCGCTTTGGGCATTCCTGCTGATGAGCGGTGCCTTTGTATGTATGGCAGTCGCATGGATAATCAGTCTGATCTGATTTTGGGGGAAAGGTCATGAGCGACGAGATAAGAGAGAAAAAATATAAGTTTGAATCTTCGATTAAACTGCCGGATATGCAGGAGATCTTAGACGCGGCTTCGGATTTTACACCACCTTCGGACAAACCGGTCGAGGTTGCGGCTACACCTAATCCTGAGAAAGAAAAGAAGAGCGTTCTGGAACTTGCACACAAGGTGAATCTGTCACCTGAGCAGCAGGAACTCCAGAGACTCGGTATGGCGGTTGCCGATGCGGAAGTCCGTAAGGCACAGGAGAAAGAGCGTCAGCGTGCGGAAGAACTCAGACGTCTGCGTCAGGAGCGTGAGGAGCTTGCGGCGAAGAAGGCGGAAGAAGAGCAGAAGATCGCTGATGAAGAAAAGAAGAAAGCGATCCAGGCGGCTAAGGATAAGGCACAGGCCAGAAAAGATGCGGAAACTGCGGCTGCGGATGAGGCACGTCTTGCCTTTGAGTCGGAGCATGATGATAGCCTTTCTATTGAAGAACAGATCGAAAACATGCCGGCAGGTGGCCTGAAACTGCCTTCGTTTGTAAGTAAGATGCCGCCGATCGAAAAGAAGAAGGAAGAAGCCGCGGAAGAAAAGACTGTGGCTGAAACTCAGCAGAAACCAGCTTCAGATGAAGACTCTATGGTGGATATCTCTGAGGTTGCCGTAAATCCGTTTATCGAGAATGCAATGAAATACCGCCCGATCAAGCCTAAGGAAGCCTTTAAGGAGACGATCCTCGAAGACGACTATAAGGAAAAGATGGACCTAAAAGAGGATTCCTCCGAGTCGGTCGATGACAGTTTCCTGGATTTCTGAGATACAAGACTATCAGTACAGCTTAAAGTAAAGAAGAAGCAGATACGCACCCTCGATCATTAAGTGGACGAGGGTGAATCTTTCTGTAACCATCTGGTTTGCCCAGCTCCATTCTTTTCTGCAATGATCGTGAAGAGGAGTTCTGATCTTGCTCATGAACTTCTTCTTCGTGATTCTGCATACGGCCAGCTTAAAGAGCGAAGATCCGCCGTCGAGAACGAGCGGGAGGCAGATGATGATGTATGAGAACGGATTTCCCGAGGCCATGGCAAAGAAGGCCAGGAAGACACCGATCGCCTGGGATCCGGAGTCACCCATAAGAAGAGTACTCGGATGGCAGTTGTACCAGAGGTATACGAGAAGTACGACACAAAGATAAAGCATAACGTTGTTCATCATGGTGACGCGCTTCGTCATTACAGTCATAGCAAAGAATGTGACGGTGGAGACCATCGTGAGGTTGCCGCAGAGTCCGTCGACGCCGTCGGAAGCGTTGGCGAAGTTGATCGATACCCATACCAGGCAGGATGCCAGGAAAATGTAGAGCGGCTGCGGGATATCGATTACTATATCCAGCATATAAATGTCGATGGAAAGCGGGAACAGGAAAGAGGCGAGAGTACCGGATGCGACTGCGATCACGACGTCCGTCACGCCCTTAAGTGTTGCCGACCAGGGCTTCCTGTCATCTAAGTATCCGCAGATCATCGCAGCCATGGCACATATGTATAAAAGTGCATACTCCCATGTCACACGGGAGAACAGTCCGACACCGACAAACATACAGGAGATGAAGATCACACCGGCGGATGTAGGTTTGCCCTTGGCGGACGCGCCATCTACGGCAAAAGCTCTGCCGCCGTCGGAAGGGAGTCTCTTATTCTGAAGATGAATGGATATAAATGTAAAGATCAGTGTGAAAAAAGGTCCGATCAGATACATATATCTGGAATTATGCAAATATGTAAACAAGAAGAAGCCCCCTAACTTCGTGTGTTTCAAAATCGCACCTATCATATCACAATTCATAATTATATAGTATAATATACGGACGAATGTTATTGAAAAGAAACGAAATGAAGAAAGTTAGGTGTTGAAAACATGGATTTTAGAAAAGCCGTGGCTATGAAAGTATCGGAACTGACGGAGCTTGATATCGAGAGCGTAAACCGTCTGATCGAGATACCTCCGCAGGAAGATATGGGTGATTTTGCATTCCCGTGCTTTACGCTGGCAAAGACAATGCGCAAAGCTCCGAATATGATCGCTTCTGATCTTGCCGGATCTGACAAACTGAATGAACCATGGCTTTCCCGTGTTGAGGCGAAAGGCCCGTATCTGAACTTCTTCGTCGACAGAGGTGCTTTTGCCAAGGAGATCGTATCCGATGTCCTTTCTAAGGGGACCACATACGGCAAGTCTCAGGAAGGAGAAGGAAAGACGGTCATCGTCGAGTTCAGCTCACCGAATATTGCGAAGCCTTTCCATGTTGGTCACGCATTTACCACGATCCTCGGTCATTCCCTGTCCCGTATCTATGAGAAACTCGGCTACAAGGTCGTCCGCATGAACCACTTAGGCGACTATGGAACGCAGTTCGGTAAACTCATCACGGCTTACCGCCTGTGGGGTGATGAGGCGGCTCTCGAGAAGGATCCGATCACGGAGCTTCTGCGTATCTATGTAAAGTTCCATGAGGAAGAGAAGAATGATCCGGAGCTGACCACTTCCGCCCGAGAGAGCTTTAAGAGACTCGAGGAAGGCTGTGAAGAGGAAGTAGCGCTGTGGCAGAAGTTCCGCGATATGTCCCTCGTCGTATTTGAACAGCTTTATAAGAGAATGGGTGTTACCTTTGATAACTATAACGGCGAGTCCTACTACGCGAAGATGGCAGATCAGGTCGTAGACATGCTCAAGGAGAAGAATCTTCTCGTCGAGAGTGAGGGCGCCCAGGTCGTGGATCTCGAAGAGTACGGCGTTCCGCCCTGCATCATCTTAAAGAGTGACGGAACCACGATCTACGGAACCCGTGATATCGCGGCGATCCTGTATCGTGATGAGAAGTACCATTTCGATAAGAATATCTATGTTGTCGGTATTCCGCAGGCCCTGCACTTTAAGCAGGTGTTCTCCACACTGAAGAAGGCGGGATATGAGTGTGCGGATAAGTGCGAACATGTCGGATTCGGTCTTGTAAAGTTCCAGAACATGAAGTTCTCTACCCGTGACGGCAACATCGTTCTTCTCGAGGATCTTCTGGATGAGAGCGTCGCGAAGACCTATGAGCTAATTAAGGCGAACGCT
>JAEEGJ010017103.1_pt1 | contig 16483 bp, 14 predicted proteins | sample 8958761 | NCBI WGS metagenome assembly JAEEGJ01 (sample SAMN16246546, study PRJNA631951) | gut metagenome | biome: gut microbiome; feature: rumen; material: RS-attached | host: Bos | place: Iran: Karaj | collected 2018-10
GGCCTTTCATCGAGGATCTCATTGGCACGGTCGACCGAAGCCTGGGCCATGACTACCTGAAGGAAGACATTGGAGATCATCAATAAGGCAAATAAGATCGCCCGGATATAAGAGATATAGGCCATGAAATTGCCGGTCGTCATCGTGCCGGCGATGACATCTTTAACGCCCACCCAGGCGATGATGACCATGCAGGCATACATGACCAGTTCAAAGAACGGCCGGTTGAGGATGACGATCTTTTCGGCGAAACGCTGGGCCTTCATGACGCTTTCCGAAGACCTGTCGAATTTTTCCGTCTCATAGCCTTCCCGGACGAAGGTCTTGACGACACGTATGCCTTCGATGTTTTCTTCCAGGTTTGCGTCCAATGCATCGAACTTCAGCATCATCTGACGGAAACGCGGATGCGCCTTCATGAAGATGAAGACCAGTCCGAAACCCAGGACCGGAAGGACGAAAGCGAAGACCCTGGCCAGAGAAGGGTTGAGGGTAAAGACGAAATAAGCGCTCAGGATCAGGTTGAAAGGCGCTCTGATCAGCATCCTGACGATCGATACGTAGGCCATCCTCAGCATACGCATATCCGTCGTCATACGGGCGACGATCGTCGGAACAGGATACTTCTCGATGTTTTCAAAGCTGAAATCCTGGATCTTGGAGAACATCGCTTCCCTGATATTGCGGATGAAACGCGTGGAAGCGATAGACGAAAACAGGCCTGACGCCGAACCGAACAGTGCACCGAGCACAGCCAGCCCGACCATCAGCGCTCCGCGTCCCCAGATATAGTTCATATCACCGCCAAGCTCATAGATCCCTCTATCGATGATCGATGACATGACTAAAGGAATGAACGCATCAACTGCGACTTCGAAGATGGTAAAGACAGGCCCCAGCACGGCTGCCCACCATCCGTCTTTTGTATATTTTTTTAGCAGGTCAAACATAAAATTATATTAGCACAATATCCGGATCCTAAGATTCAAAAAACATATCCTCTCCTTTTGCTTTTGTATTGGAACGACGGCTTTGATCAATACTTTACATTTTCAAAGAAAAAAAGATGTAAAATATAATTAAATAATAAAGGAGAATCTAATGAATCTATTACAGTTATTATTGGGGTCATTGACAAGCAATGATTCTCTCGACTCTGTTTCCAAGAAAACAGGCGTTTCATCCAACGGCATATCCAAGCTGCTTATGATGGCAGTTCCGCTTCTGATCACATATCTGACAAAGAATGCATCCAAGAAAGATGGCGCTACATCATTGCTCAATGCGCTGACACAGCACACCAGCACGCAGACTGTCTCTCAGCAGATCAAGAACGGCGACTCTACTGACGGTGCAAAGATCATCGGCCACATCCTTGGCCAGGATCAGAAGACCGTCATCAGCTCGCTTGCCAAAGAGTCAGGCCTCTCCGCAAAAGAAGTCAACGCTGTCCTCAATGCAGTTGCACCGGCTCTTCTCAACAGCTTAAGCACAGCAACGACAGCTACAGCTCAGAAACCTAAACCGCAGTCTGCAAAAGTCGACCTCTCTGATGGCATCGACCTCACAGACATCGCTGCATTACTTGGCGGCGGCGGCGTTTCAAACAGCCAGTCCAGCCCGGCTGCAGGTCTGCTGGGAAGCTTATTAGGCGGCAACTCAAGCCAGCAGGCTGCCAATACCGGCCTGGATCTTCTGGGATCCCTGCTCGGCGGCAGCAAGCCAACTGCAAACCAGTCAAACGGCACAGAACTCTTAGGCTTGCTCACTTCTTTGATGAAATAATCGGAAAAGAAAAAGCGAAAAGAAAAGCACTCAGGCCAATAATCTGAGTGCTTTTTTCGTTATCGTGATCTCGGCTTTGTCCTTGACCTTCGCCTCTTCGCCATCCAGAGTCCAGATGATGTCATCTTCAAATTCAAAACTGATATGATCGGTATGGTAGCGGTGGATGAACTTCTCCTGCTGCAGGATCGTCGAAAGCAGATCCGGAGCATTGAAGATGGTCGGCACATAATCCACGATCAGGACATTGAAGAGCCCGTTGTCGATCGAAGACTTCTTTTTGTCCTCCAGTTCCATCCCCGCAACTCTGTTCACGGAATAGATGAGACCGAACAAGACATCTCTCTTGTAGGTCCTGGAACCGATCGTATACTTCACCTTGTGCATCCTGACCTCCGGTAGTTTGCCGATGCCTTCCAGGATATAGGCGATATTGCCCAAGGTCTCCTTGACCTCCCGGTTGGTCGTGAACGGTACATCGCACATCGCACCAAAGGCTGCAACATAGTTGAAATAGCGGCCATTGAGCTTTCCGACATCGAAACTTCTGACATGACCCTCGCAGATCCTCTCCGCGATCTTCTTGAAATCATTTCCCAGATCGAAGTTCGAACCGAAATCATTCATCGTGCCGCTCGGAAAATAACCCAGCAGAGGCTTGTATTCCTTCCTCATCAGCGCATTGGTCACTTCATTCATCGTTCCGTCTCCGCCAAAAACGCAGACGACATCATACCTGACCCTGTTTTTCATCAGATAGTCATACGCATCATTGGGTTTCTGCGTGACATAAACACTCACCGCATAACCGTTTTTGCAGAAGACATCGATGACAGGCAGGAGGTTCGCCTTTGAATTCTTAAGACCGGACTTTGCATTGATCAGCATCAGCAGTTTCATACAATTCTCATTTTAAACAATATATAAGGCAAACACAAAAGTAATGCCTGTAAATATTTCTTTACACAAAAGCCCTCCAAAAGCATATAATCAAAGTATGTTTGAAATAAGTGCAGGTGCCATCGTCCATACGAAGATCCAGGGACAGATCCTCTATCTGATCATCAAAGACTTCCATGGCAATTTTGGCTTCCCGAAAGGCCATCTGGAAAAGGGAGAGACCGAAGAAGAAGCCGCCATCCGCGAGATCAAAGAAGAGACCGGGATCGATATCGAACTGGACCCTTCTTTCAGGGAAGAGCTCAGATACATCATGCCCAACGGCATCGAGAAAAGATCGGTCTACTACCTGGGCTCCTATAAAGATCAGGATCCGCACAGACAGCTTGAAGAAGTCGAAAAGATCTTCCTGCTGCCCTATGCAGACGCCATGCAGATCCTCACTTTTGACAATATGAAAGAAGTCCTTGCCAAAGCAAACTCACGTCTGAAAGGAAACAGCCTATGAACAAAGACCTGATCCAGACCATCAAATTCACTCTCTTCTCCATCTCGGCAGGCATCATACAGCTGAGCTCTTTTGCCCTCTTCAACGATGTCCTGAAACTTGGCTGGTGGCCGAGTTATCTGATCTCGCTGATCCTGTCCGTCCTGTGGAACTTCACGCTGAACAGGAATTTCACCTTCAAATCGGCCTCCAACGTTCCGGTCGCGATGCTGAAAGTCTTCGCCTACTACTGTGTCTTCACACCTCTGTCCACCATACTGGGGAACTATCTGACCTCGCAGCTGCACTGGAACGACTATCTGGTCACGATCCTGAACATGCTGATAAACCTGGTCACGGAATTCCTCTATCAGAAATACTACGTATTCAGAGACAGCCTGGAAAAACGATAAGAAAAAACGAGTGCAAACTCGTTTTCTTATTCTCTCCAGATCGGCATGCTCATGCAACGCGGACCGCCCCTTCCCCTGGAAAGCTCGGAACTCGGCATACGCAGGACCGTTATCCCATGTGATTCCAGCAAGTCGTTGGTGATCTCGTTCCTCTCATAGACCAGGACCTTGCCCGGAGCGATGCACAGGGTGTTGGAACCATCGTTCCACTGCTCTCTTTTGGAAGCGATCTGATCCGACCCGCCACAGGCGATCAGCTCGACACGGCTCATCTTCAAAGCCTTGGCCAGGATCTCGTCCAGTTTCTCATCCACTCTCCTGATCCCGTAATCTGTCCCGTCCCTGCGATCCAGTGAGAAGATCCTCATCGTCTCATTGATCTCGGGATGGATCGTGAATTTGTCATGGTCGATCTGGGTGAAGACCGTATCCAGATGCATGAAGGAACGGTTCTTCGGGATCGAAAAGACCAGGATCCGCCGCAAAGGCGACTCCTCATCCCTGAAGATGTGCTTCGCCAGAAAATCGATGGCATTCGCCTCCGTTCTCTGTGAGATGCCCACGGCGATCACTTCCTTTGACAGATTGACGATGTCACCGCCTTCGATGTGATAAGGGTCATAGCGGTCATAGTACTTTTTCACATTCCTGAAACGCGGATGGTATCTGAAGATGTATTCCCCGTAGATCGTCTCTCTCCTTCTTGTCTCATAATACATGCGGTTGAGACAGACGCCGCTTCCCACCGACGCAAAAGGATCCCTGGTAAAATACAGGTTCGGCATCGGCGCTATCAGCATATTGTTCGTATCATTCGTCAGATCCGCCAGCGAGACTCCCACACCGGTCTCGGTATCGTGATATTTGATCCCCTCCATGCTTTTGAGGACCAGTTCCTCATTGTCCATACCTGAAAGATATGCATAGAGACTTTCATGAAAGCGCCTGTCGAAACAGCCTTCTTCCAGGTACTGCCTGATGAACCTGTCCTTGACGGCCTCGTCATTCAGCACTTCACTCATCAGCTCTTCCAGATACAGGACTTCCACACCGTTCTCTCTCAGGATCGACGCAAATTCGTCGTGTTCCCTGACAGCCACCTTCAGAAAAGGAATGTCATCAAAAAGGAGCTCCTGCAGGGTATCCGGCGTCAGATTCAAAAGTTCTCTGCCCGGACGATGCAACAGGACGGTCTTCAAAGCAGAGATCTCACTATAGACATTGATTCCAATAGACATAAACTACCTCTTCCATCTCATTGTATCATGGGCAAAGCATAAAAAGAGTATGGTCAGGCCATACCCTTCTTCACTTTATCGATGCAGCCCTCCAGGACCTTTGCCGAAAGCAGGACCGTCTCAAGACAGTGATCTTCTTTATTGAAATGCTGCGCCTTGAGCTCGGCACAGTCAACGCCATTCAGCTCTTTTCTGAACGTTCTGACCAGATCCGAGATGATCGGCCGGACAGCCCTGCCCGCCTTCCCGGCCTTGTCTTTCACCGCGATCTTTGACAGGACGGCTACTGAAGCTGCCAACGCTCCGCAAACGAGACCGCTGAACATCCCTCCACCGAAACCGGCGAACATCCTCATGTCATCTTCGGTGATGCCCAATCCGTAATACTCGTTTGCCGCATGAACGATCGTCTCAGAACAGTTGTAATCGTATTCAGTATAGTAATGATTCACACACTCAACAAAACCGCTCATCAGAATACACCCTGCTCCATCATCGCCTCTGCGACCTTCTCAAAACCGGCGATATTGGCTCCGGCGATCAGATCATAACCCAAGCCATATCTTTCGGCGGCTTCAACGGATTTCTCATAGATATCCTTCATCATGCGCTGCAGTCTCACATCGACCTCTTCAGCAGTCCAGGAGAGACGCTCGGAGTTCTGCGACATCTCCAGTGCCGAAACGCCGACACCGCCCGCATTGGCCGCCTTTGAAGGACCGGCGATGACACCATGCTCCTGCAGATAGGCAAGTGCCTCATTGGAAGTCGGCATATTGGAGACCTCGATATAATACTTCACGCCGGAAGCGACGATCTTTTTCGCCTCTTCCAGACCGACTTCGTTCTGTGTGGCTGCAGGCATGAAGATATCGACATCGTCCACGCCCCAGAATTTGGCCTTCGTAACGAACTCACAGCCGAACCTGTCCGCATAAGACTTCAGATCCTTGGAATTGCTCTTGCGGAGATCGAGGATGAACTGCAGTTTCTCATCCGTATCGATACCCTCTTCATCATGGATGTAACCGGCAGAACCGGACATATAGGTGACTTTGGCACCCATCTGGGCGGCCTTCTTCATGATGCCCCAGGATACGTTTCCGTAACCGGACACCGCGATCTTCTTGCCTACGATGGAATCCTTTTCATGTCTCAGGATCTCATTCAGGTAATAGACGGCACCATAGCCTGTCGCTTCCGGCCGGATCAAAGAACCGCCATAGCTCAATCCCTTGCCGGTGAGGACGCCATTCTCAAAGACACCTTTCAGTCTTCTGTACTGGCCATAGAGGAAACCGATCTCCCTTGAACCGACCCCGATATCGCCGGCCGGAACATCGATATCCGGTCCGATATAGCGATACAAAGCACTCATGAAAGACTGGCAGAAACGCATGATCTCCTTATCCGACTTGCCCGCCGGATCGAAATCGGAACCGCCCTTGGCCCCACCGATCGGCTGACCGGTCAGGGAATTCTTGAAAGTCTGCTCAAATCCCAGGAACTTGATGACACTTTCATTGACATTATTCTTAAAACGCAACCCTCCTTTGTAAGGGCCGATCGCTCCGTTGAACTGGCATCTGTAACCTACGTTGGTATGGACCTTGTCCTTAACATCCGTCCACACGACGCGGAACCTGAACATCCTCTCAGGCTCGACCATCCTCTTCAACAGGTCGGCATCCGCATATTCCGGATGCGCATCGATCACCGGCGCGATCGAAGACAAAACTTCCTCGACCGTCTGAACGAATTCCGGCTGATCCCCATATTTCCCTTTCACATAAGCGATGACATCCCGGACATACTGATTCATACCGATACCTCCTGTTTTTTACTTGTCAATATTATATATGAAAAATGTTAGAATGGTGATATCGAGGAAAATAAAAATGGAAAATGTAAAAATCAGGATCATCATGGAAAACGGCAAAGAGATGGAAGCGGAACTCTATCCGGAAACTGCACCGATCACCGTTGAAAACTTCGTCAGTCTGATCAAAGAGAAGTTCTTTGACGGCATCATCTTCCACAGAGTCATCAAAGGATTCATGATCCAAGGCGGAGATCCGACCGGCACAGGCATGGGCGGATCAGAAAAGACGATCAAGGGGGAATTCCTCTCCAACGGCGTCATCAACGAACTGAAACACACCCGCGGCGTCTTGTCGATGGCCAGGACGATGGATCCCAATTCGGCTTCATCCCAGTTCTTCATCATGCATCAGGATGCACCGCATCTTGACGGACAGTATGCCGCCTTCGGCAAGATCACCAAAGGCATCGAAGTCGTCGACGAGATCGCCAATACGAGGACAGACTTCCGGGATAAGCCTCTGGAAGCTCAGCGCATCAGGACCATCGAGATCATCTGATCATCAGAAAGAAACACTATCAATCAAAGAAAAAAGCTGTTACGATCTCTTCGTAACAGCTTTTTGGATCCTAATTATCGAATTGCAGCTGATAGAGCTTGTAATAGTAGCCCCTGTTCTTCAGCAGCTGCTGATGATTTCCTCTTTCAACGATCTCACCGTTCTGCAGAACGATGATCTGATCGGCGTGCTGGATCGTGGACAGACGGTGTGCCACCACCAGCATCGTGCCGATGCTCTTCATCTTCTCCAGGGATTCCTGGATCAGGACCTCGGTCTCGGTATCGATATTGGCAGTCGCCTCATCCAGGATCAGGATCTGCGGTTTATGAATGACTGTTCTGGCAAAAGACAGCAGCTGTCTTTGACCCTGAGACAGGTTCTCACCCTTCTCGATGATCTCTTCTTCAACGCCCTTCGGCAGGACATCGATGAAACTGTCCGCATTCACATAGTGGCAGGCCTCTTTGATCTCATCCATCGTGAACGACTCATCGTGCAGAGTGATGTTGTCCTTGATCGTGCCTGAGAACAGGAAGACATCCTGCAGCATCTGACCGACCGCCTTTCTCAGGCTGGAGATCTTGATGTCATTGATATTGATGTCATCGATGAGGATCTCACCTTTCTGGACCTCGTAGTTCCTGACGATCAGAGACAGTATCGTCGTCTTGCCGGCACCTGTCGCACCGACGAAGGCGCAGGTCTGCTTCGGATCGATCACGAACGAGACATCCTTCAGGATCCAGTTCTCATCTTTATAGGCGAACCAAACGTTCCTGAATTCGATCTTTCCTTCGAAATGATCGATCTCCAGTGCATCCGGCTTATCCAGCACATCCGGCTTGACATCCAGCAGATTGAAGATCCTCTCTGACGCCGTCAGCGCTTTCTGCAGGGCGTTGAGCTGGTCAGCCAGGTTCTGGATCGGATTGAAGAATTTGGACAGGTAGAGATAGAACGCCACGATCTCGCCGGCAGATAATCCGAAACGGATACCCTGGGCGAAACACAGAGCGATCGAACAGTTGTAGATGAAGGAGATCAGCGGACGATAGACGCCAAACGCCTTGATGACGTTGAAACGCTGCTTCCTCAAAGCTTCATTCTTGACCAGGAACTGCTCCTCCTTGGTCTTCTCCTGATTGAAGACCTGGGTCAGCTTCATGCCGGCCAGATTCTCACTCAGGAAAGTGTTGATATCGGAGATGCAAGCCCTCTCCTTGCGGAATATGCCTCTGACGACCTTTGAGAAGATGTATGAAATGACAAAGACCACCGCAACGACACCTAAAAGCGATGTCGCCAGAGAAGGCGATATGAAGAACATGATCACATAGACGCCGACCAGCGTCGTCACATCACGAAGTATCCTGACCAGGACACCGGTGAAAAGGTCCGACATCGAAGCCGTATAGGAAGTGACTCTGGTGACCAGCGAACCGACCGGCATCTCATTGAACTGGTTCAGTGACATGTTCTCGATATGCTCGAAGATCTCTCTGCGCAGACGGTAGATGATCCGCTGGCCGCTGTTCTGCAGCGTCCTGGCATTGAGATAGAGGAAAAACTGATTGATGCAGGTGATCAGGAAAGACAGGATCACGATGTTCATGATCAGTCTGATATTGATATCATCCTTGACCAGCTCATCCGTGATCGCCCTGGTGAACAGCGGAGAGATCGAATCCAGAAGGACGTTCAGCGCAAGCAAAAACAGCGAGAGGATAAAACCGCCCTTTTCACTGCTTATATACTTAAGCGTTCTTCTGATGATCACGCTTAAGGGCAGCTTGACGTCGCCTTTTAGCTTTTCCAGTTCATCATTCATCCTAGAGTTCACTCTCCAGTTTCTGTAAATAGACCATCTTCGAATAAGTCGGAGAAGTATTCAAAAGGTTTGCCGGCGTGTCGAACGCTTCAACAGCGCCATCCTTCAGGACCAGGATCTTGTCCATGTGCGCGACAGTAGAGACACGGGAAGCGATGATGATCGTCGTCTTGCCCCTGCGTTTTTCATTGATGTTGTTCAGGATCGTCTCCTCTGTCTTCATATCGACAGCCGAGACCGAGTCATCCATGATCATGATCGGCGCATTCTTCATGTAAGCCCTGGCGATCGAGATACGCTGTTTCTGGCCACCCGAAAGCGTCACGCCTCTTTCACCCGTGACCGTTTCATATCCTTCTGAGAAACCCGCTATATTGTCATCGACATCCGCAAACTTTGCCGCATCGCGGATATCCGCCATATCGGCCTTGTTATTGGCAAACGAGATATTGTTCCTGATGTTATCAGAGAAAAGGAAATTATCCTGAGGGACATAAGCGATCGCATCCCTGAGGCTAGTGATATCGATATCCATCAGATCCACATCATCAATGAAGATCTTGCCCTTTTCTATGTTGTAAAGTCTCAATAAAGAGTTGACCAGGGTCGTCTTTCCCGAACCGATCTTGCCGACCACACCGATCATCTCTCCCGGCTGTATCTCAAAAGTGACGTTCTTCAGATAATTCCTGTCCCCGTCCGGGTAAGCGAACGAAAAGTCGTTGAAAGTGATCTTGCCTTTGCAGTCGTTCAAAACGACCGCATTCTCGGAGTTGTGGATCTCCTCTTCCTGATCCAGGAAGGCATAGATCCTGTCGGAAGAAGTCTTGAAACGGGAATGCATCTGCAGGATCTGACCCATTGCGATCATTGGCCAGATCAGTGTGTCGACATAACCGATGAACGTCGTCAGCTTACCGGCCGACAAAGAGATCAGATGACCGAAAAGAGTGACCGGCATGCCGATCGCGCTGCGATAGACGAAATAGGAACCGCAGCCCATCAGAACAGTCATCGTGATACCGATGATCACCTCGATATAGATGTCGAATGTGATCGAAGTCCTGACGAAATCCAGGTTCTTTTCCGCGTTCTCTTTTGCGACCTTGGAGAAAGCCAGCAGCTCCTGCGCTTCCTTGACAAAAGCCTTGATGACGCGGATACCGGTGAAAGTCTCCTGTGTGAAATCGTAGAGCTTATCGAACTGCTTCTGTCTCTCTTCCCATTTGTCGGACATGATCTTTTCGACCTTGTTGCCCCAGATGACCAGTGTCAGCATCGGCAGGACCGCAATGACCGATAAGATCGGATCCAGCCGCAGCATCTTGTAAAGAGCGATCACCGACAGGAAGATCGCATCAACGCCCATGATCGTGCCCCAGCCTACGAACTCCTCGACTGCTTCCACATCCGAAGAGAACCACGACATGATCGTACCGATCTTGTTCTCGTGATAGTAGCGCTGAGAAAGCCTCTCTGCCTTTAAGAACATCTCATGGCGAACACCGGCCTCGATCAGACCGGAAGCCCGCATGATTGTGAAACGAAGCATGGCGCGACCGACCATCAGAGCCAGGGCGATATAGATGATATTGTGCAGTATCGAAGAGACATCGGAGACTGTGACGCTGTCCGGACCTGACACAATCTCGACGATCGCGCCTAAAAACTCAGGCACATAGGTCTGACAGACATCGACCATTATATCGGCAAGGATACCTGCCGCAAACAGCCAGAAATACTTGATGTAATAATCTCTGATCGTCTTGCTTTTCATACCATGATATCTTCTTACGGCATAGGATATTATACTTGATTCACAGCCCTATTTCAATGAACTGCCTCAATAACTATCCGATTCCGTACTATCTTTATTCTATCCCATCAGAAAGCTCCCTTCCGGGAGCTTGCATCAGTTCTCAAACTGAGAATTATACAATTTATAATAGAAACCCTTCTTTTCCATCAGAGAATCATGATCCCCGACTTCCACCACATCGCCCTTATCCAGAACGATGATGACATCGGCATTGCGGATCGTTGAAAGTCTGTGTGCGATCGTGAAAGCAGTCCTGCCTTTCCTCAGCTCTTCCATGGAATCCTGAATGAGCTGTTCAGTCCTTGTATCGACGGAAGAAGTCGCCTCATCCAGGATCAGGATCTTCGGATCCTTCAGGAAAGCGCGGGCTATCGTCAGCAGCTGCTTCTGGCCCTGTGAGATCCCGCTGGTATCCTCTGAGATCACCGTATCATAGCCGTTTTCCAGCGTCTTGATGAAGCGGTCGACATGAGCCAGTCTGCACGCCATGTAGATCTCCTCGTCCGTCGCATCCGGTTTGCCGAAACGGATGTTCTCCTTGATCGTGCCATCAAAGAGCCAGGCATCCTGCAGGACCATGCCGAAGATATTGCGCAGGTCCTCACGTTTGTAATCCCTGATATCCCTGTAATCGACATAGATCGTGCCTCCGTTGAGTTCATAGAAACGCATCAGCAGTTTGACCAGCGTCGTCTTGCCGGCGCCTGTCGGGCCAACGATCGCCACATCCTTGCCCGGCGCGACATACATCGAGAAGTCATTGATGACGATCTTGTCCGGATCATAACCGAAACGCACATTCTCGAATGTGACGTTGCCTTCGACATTGATCTGGCCTTTCTCATCATAGATATTGACCGGATCGCTTGTGTCCGGAACGACCTCAGTCTCATTCAGCAGATCGAAGATCCTCTCGGCAGCAGCCACCATCGTCTGTATCGTGTTCATCAGCTGAGCGATCGAAGAGATCGGATGCTGAAGTCTTCTGACATAAGTGGTGAAAGCCTGGATATCGCCGATCGCCATCGTTCCCTGAATGACCTCGAAACCACCGATCAGACAGACAGCGACATAACCGATATTCTGTAAGAAACCGGTCAGAGGATGCATGATGCCGGAATAGAACTGCGACTTATAAGCGGCCTTGTACAGTTCATCGTTGATCTCATCAAAACGCTGCAGAGACTTCTCCTCATAGTTGTAAGTCTTCACCAGCATATGACCGGCATACATCTCCTCAACGTGTCCGTTGATCTCGCCAAGATATCTGGAATGCGCCTTGAAGTGCTTCTGTGACTTCTTCACCATGAAAGCAGCGATCATGCCGGACATCGGAATGACGATCAGGGAAACGATCGTCAGCTTCCAGGAGATCGACAGCATCATGAACAGGACACCGACGATGTTGACCATCGAATTCAGGACCTGCGAGATCGTCGAAGTCAGGTTATTGGCGATATTGTCGACATCATTGGTGACTCTGGACAAGACATCGCCATGCGTCTTGGAATCAAAATACTTTAAAGGCAGCCTGTTGATCTTCTTTGAGATGTCATCCCTGAGCTTGTAGGAGATGTTGACAGCGATATTGACATGCAGGACATTGACCACATAGTCGATCAGGGCCGAAACACTGTAGATGGCCAGGATCGTGATGACCAGTTTCCCTATCGTATCAAAATCGATGCCTTCTCCGCCGGAATACTTGGAAACGATCCCCTGCGAGATCAGCGTCGTCACATTGCCGATGAGCCTTGGCCCATAGATGCACATGACAGTGGAAGTGACCATCAGGATCAGAGAGAGGAAGATCCTGGTATAGTACGGTCTCACATAAGTCGTCAGCTGTTTTAAAGTGCCCTTGAAATTTTTGGGCTTTTCTACTACTCTCATCGGTGGCATCAGGCGAGTTCCTCCTTTGAAAGCTGTGAATATGCGATCTGCTTATAGACCTCGCAGTCTCTTAAAAGATCTTCGTGTTTCCCCTCTCCAACGATCTTTCCTTCATCCAGCACGATGATCTTGTCTGCGTTTCTGATCGTCGAGATCCTCTGTGCCACGATGAAGACCGTGGCCTTCGTCTTTTCGATCAGCTGATTCAAAGCCGCTCTCAGCTTCTTGTCTGTCTCATAGTCCAGGGCTGAGAACGTATCATCGAAGATGTAGATGTTCCTCTTTTCAGCCAGTGCCCTCGCGATCGAAAGACGCTGCTTCTGACCGCCGGAAACATTGGTACCACCCTGTGTGATCAGCGCATCGAGACCTTCTTCCTTATCGGCGATGATATTCTCCGACTGGGAGATCCGTATCGCCTCATGCAGATCCTCTTCGCTGATCTGCCTGCCGAATTCGATATTGGAACGTATATCACCGGTAAACAGGACCGCCTTCTGCGTCGCCATGCCGATCCTGTCATGCAGCTGCTTCTGTGCGACATTGCGGATATCTTCGCCGCAGTAAGTGATCCTTCCTTCCGACACATCGAAAAGACGCGGGATCAGCTTGATGACAGTCGACTTGCCTGAACCGGTCGAACCGATGAATGCCACCGTCTCTCCTGGTTCCGCCTCAAAACTGATATCTTCCAGTACGGCTTCCTCCGCACCCGGATATCTGAACGAAACGTGCTCGAAAGCCAGTTTTCCGTTTTCTTCCGGAAGGATCTTCGGATCCTCGGGATCCAGGATCATGTTCTCTGTATCCAGGACTTCTTTGATCCTTCTGACTGAAACAAGGGAACGCGGGATCATGAAGAAAGTCACCGTCACCATCATGAAAGACATGACGACATGGATCGCATACTGTGTGAACGCCATCATCTCGCCGATCGTCATCGCATCGATATCGATCTGCTTTGCCGCAAACCAGGTGATCGCGACTGTCAGACCGTTCATGACCAGCGTCATGACCGGACCCATGATGTTCATGACATTGGAAACAAAGAGATCGACTCTCCTGAATTCGGAATTGATATCGTCGAACTTCTGTTCCTCGACCTTCTGCGAATTGAAAGCGCGTATGACCAGCATGCCATCCAGAAATTCGCGCATGATATTGTTCAGCTTGTCAGTCAGCTTCTGGATGACCTCGAATTTAGGCACTGCGAAGACCGCCAGAACGATCATCGCACAGACGATCACCCCGATCGCCACGATCAGAAGCCACGAGATGTTCGGATACCTGAGCACCTTGATGACAGCCGTGATCCCCATGATCGGCGACATCAGCATCATCCGCATCATCATCTGGATCAGCTGCTGGATCTTGGTGATGTCGTTGCCTGTTCTCGTGATCAGAGAAGAAGTCGAAAACCTCGAGAATTCGCTGGACGAGAAAGACTCGACCTTATTGAAAACGTCCCTTCTCATCTGTGCGGCGACTCTGGTCGCCGTCCTGGTAGCCAGGTACGCTGAAAGGATCTGGACCATGACGCCGATCGCAGCGATGCCCAGCATCTTCATGCCGGCCGAAAGGATGTAGCTGTTCTGCATGACATCTGTCGCCAGACCAACATCCTGATAGAGATCCCTGATATAGAATCTGGCCATCGAATAGAAATTGTCCTCGAGACCTTCCAGCTTCGGATCCAGCTGTTCCCTGATGGCATCCGCATCCTGGCTCAGATCGATGCCGCTCTGTCTGGCCATATAGGTATAGACCAGAGGCTTCAGCAGCAGACCTGAAAGATCTTCGTCAGTCTCCAGGATATAGACACTTTCCTTGAAAATGACCTCCTGTCCATTGACCAGGGCCTTATCACCGGCCTGGACCATCCTGTAACGCTTCAGCAAAAGATCCGTATCCGCCTGAGACATGAAAGCTGTGATCTGTTTCATGTCATCAGCTGTGACCGCCTTAGGCGTCGTCTCGATGATGCCTCCATACTGAATGCCATTGGTGACGATGCCGGACATGTAATCAGGCAGAGTCAGTTCCGTCTGAACCTGCACGAAAGTCAGAACGATGACCGTCATGACGATCAGCAGATACGGTTTCAGATATTTAAAGATCAGCTTCATCTTCCGCCTCCTCTATATTCTTTTCAAACCTGTCAAGCACTCTGAAAAATGCGCGCAGGTCATCCTCATCGATATCCTTCATCATCAGTGCCTCAAGCTTCTCACCTCTTCTGATGACATCTTCCTCCAGACTCTCCAGCTTCTCAGTCGGCCGGATGTAATTCCTTCTCCTGTCATCTTTCGCGGTCTCCCTGTAGATCAGATCCTTATCTGCCAGAACGTCCAGACAACCCGTCATGGAAGCCTTCTTCACACCCGTCACTTCCTCCAGATCCTTCTGACAGATATCTTCTTCCTTGTGCTGAAGAAGATGGGTGATGACCTGGAACTGGGTAAAATTGATCCCGTGTCCGATCTTTTGGCCATTCGTCATATATTCCTTTATCGCATGATCCAGACAGATCATTTCCTTGATTACGCTTCTATCCATCTTTCTCCTCAAAAAAATTAGTTTGTTTCCAAACTAACTATAATTATATCGCTTTACAGACCCGAATCAACATCTATTCACTCTCAGCAAGCAGGATCGCAACAAAGACCAGGATACAACCGAAGATCTCCTTCGGACTCATCACCTGATGCAGCAGGATCCAACCAAACAGCGAACCGAAAACCGATTCAAAACTCATCAGCAAAGAAGACAAAGAAGAATCCAGATCCCTCTGAAAACGGATCTGCATGCACTCAGCCAGCAGACCACCGATAAATATGATGAAAAAGATCCCGGCAGAAGCTCTTGTGATCACCGAAAGATCTATGTTCTCCCTCAGCAAAACAACAAAAAGAGACAAGACCGACACGGTCATCTGCGAGACAAAAGTCAGGATCAACGGATCGCAAGCCTTGCTGAAACGATCGATCAGGATGATCTGGACAGCGAACATCAGCGATCCGATCAACGCATAGAGATCACCGCTATTGATCACAGAACTTCCATTCACACAAAGGAAGTAGAGACCGCAGATCGCGATCAGGACCGAGATCCATATCTTCCCGGAGATCTTCTGTCCCATGAACATCTCGATCAGAGGGACCGAAATGATGTATAAAGCGGTGATGAAACTGACCTTGGAAACACTGGTATGTTCGATCCCGAGCTGCTGAAAGACATAACCCAGAAACAGAAAGAGCCCCATCGAAACGCCTCCGATAAGATCCTGCCTGCTTATCTTTTTTCTATGGAACATCAGCAAAGGAAGCAGGAGCAGACCTCCGACCCCCTTGAACAGGACGATCGTAAAAGTTCCCAGCTCTGAAGCAGAGATGCTCTGGATGGAATACGAAAGGCCCCACAAAAGTGTCGTCAGGATCAGCATCAGTGAAGCAAACATCGTTTTATTACGGATCATCAAAACCTCTCCAGTATGTAAAAAGCCGGAACACCGGCTGATCATTCAAATGGTGGAGGATACAGGACTCGAACCTGCGACCTCACCCCTGTGAAGAGCATGCTCTCCCAACTGAGCTAATCCTCCATGCAATACTATTATACATCATTATAAAGGAAGACTACCGGGGAAATCCCGGTAGTCTTAAAATTCTTTTGGATTAAACAGCCATTGGCTGGACGTTCATGGTCTGATCTTCTTCCTTATCGTCGTCATCTTTCT
>JAEEGJ010017106.1_pt1 | contig 16482 bp, 11 predicted proteins | sample 8958761 | NCBI WGS metagenome assembly JAEEGJ01 (sample SAMN16246546, study PRJNA631951) | gut metagenome | biome: gut microbiome; feature: rumen; material: RS-attached | host: Bos | place: Iran: Karaj | collected 2018-10
TAACTAAAGCTGCATAATGTTATGTGCTCAAACGGAGTAAGCATGAAAAAACAGACAGCCCTCGGACTAGTTACAGTACTTATACTTACGACAATGGCATGCGGCAAAGCAGAGCCGGCCTCAACAGAGGTATCTGATTCCGCTACTGTGTCAGAGGTGAAAAAGGAAGTCGAAACTTCTGCTCCCATTCCCTCAGAGACAGAAGAGGAACCGGCTGCCGTCCCTTCACCCTGGGGAGACAAGACCTTCACCAAAGAAGAAGTTCAGGCCAAAATAGACAGCGGACTCAGCGATTGCTGGGATATCTATCAGCTGGTGGTAATCTATGCCAACCTGCGCGGACTTCCCGACAACGTTCGCGCTACACTTGAGAAGGCATTCGGAGCCTATAAGTGGGAGACTATGGAATGTAATATATATCGCTGGGATGAATACTATAAGTTTCACGATATCAGTGAGACAGACATTGAAAAGGTGCATGCGGTTTTAGATCTTTACGGTATCACTCCCGACACCGTATTTCCGGCTATGAGTACTTCCGAACTTAATAAGAAACTCGAGGCCAACCCTAAGATTGATATGGCTCAGTATGCTACCATCGAGGACGGGGATGCTTTTTTCCCTTATTTTTCCGAATTTGGTTGTGAAGTGCTGGAGCAGAACGACCATGTCAAAATCGAAGGTCCTCGGGACATCACTGTTGAATGGTATGAGAATATCAGCAGAGTGGCGCGAATTACCAACGTTTCAGACACACCAGTGTACATAGACTATGCATTCATAGACTGCAGCGGAACCGGTGACACAAGCAAGTGGATAAAGGCACTAAAAGCACTTTCCGAGTACGACGCGGCATACGATAAGATAGACGAACTGGCAAACGATGAAACCGTTCTTGCGGCAATTCCCAAGGACATTCTGGAGCCCGGTGAGATGACCTATATCCGCATGGATTACAGCGGTCACAAAAATATGAACTCCCACTGGTATTTAAAAACATACCCCATGAAAGAAAGCGAGGTCGCACTTCTTAACAAAGGCGAAGACCCTAAACCTGCGATTCGCACAAGGGAAAAGAGTGAGGACATTCTTCTCATCATGAAGAATCGCACCGGTTCTTTCGACGGTTGGAACTGTGAGCACGCCGTCATTAAGGGTCATATGGTTAATGAACAGGGCGAGCCTCTTGCTTTTATGCCTTTCACAGTGCATGGCTTTGATGATTCTGCCGGAAACATGGAAGCTCTGGGAGTGGGGTCAAAAGAATATTTTACTTCCATAGACGGTTCTTTTTCCGTTACGGTGCCTGTACTTAAGTACAAGACCGACGAAACCTACGCAAGATTTGTATTTATAGTCAACGGCGAAAAGGCGCCCGTGGACGGCAAAATGGTAACGATGGTAATCGGCGAGCTCTTTGCCCTCGACGGAGAAGTGCAGGAGGGCGTCAACTACTCGGACTTCATAAAAGGCAGACGCATCTACGGTCAGAAGACAGCATTCGTGCAGCCCACAGAGGCAAAAGAATACGAGCTGACCATGGTAGTGCCCGACAAATACGACTACCTTGTATATGACTACTACAAAGAAGAAGATTACGGCGGGCAGGCCAATTACTACGATTACGGCGGAGACATTCTGGCAACGGTTAAGTTCCACGACGAAACTCCCGGTGCCCATAAGACCGCATACTTAAACGTATTCAACCACAACGGCGAACTCCTCATGAGAAAGGCGACCGGCGTGCAGACCTGCTGCGTATGCGTAAGCCCCGACGGAACCCTTGTGGGAACGGTTATTACGCCTTCGAGTGAGGCTTCGAAGATAGCCGACTTTGAAAATCCTCCTGCCAATATCGGTAATGCGACGATATTCGATTTATCCGGCAAAGCGGTATTTGAACTTAATCACGGCACCAGAGCCATGGAAATTTCCCACGACAACAGACTTGTAGCCCTTGATATCAACGGCGAGAATTGTTTCGGAGTCATGGATATAGCGACAAAAGAAGTTCTGTGGAGCAATTACAGAGGCGCCCAGGTACGTCACCTTATTTTCTCCGAAGACGATTCGGTGCTCTACATGGGTAGTCAGGAATGTATCGCGGCATTTGATGCCAAGACCGGCGAGATGCTCTGGCAGACCTTCACGGCGGGCAACTTCCCCATCGATATGATAATGTCGAGCAAGTACCTGTATGCTTCGCCCAAGGCCACCGGCGGCAACGACAACAAGCTTTGCTGCATAGATCGTAAGACCGGCAAGATGGTATGGACCTTCCAGACAGGCTCGAGAGGCACGAAGCTTACCATATCGCCCGACGAAACGATACTCTTCTGGGGCAACGACACTGGCTGCAGAGACATCGGCCAGTATATGTTGAATGCAGAGACCGGCGAACCTTTGTGGACAGTAGGATACGGCGGTCAGGCGGCGTGGTTCACATCGGACTCTCAGTATGTGGCGGTTAAAGCCTACGGTATGCTCGAAGTCTTCGACAGAGACGGCAACAGGGTAGCCACAACGGCCTGCGGTTCCACCTCCAAGATGAGCTGGTTTGTATACGTCAAAGACGACCTATCCCGCATCCTTAACATCGCGGGTGGCGGCGACACTTCGAACTCGGGCTGGCTTTACAACATGGTGCTCGAAGACGGCTACACAAGAGACTTTATAGACAGTCAAAGAAAGTGATAAAACGGAGGCTGTAATTATATGAGAAAAATAAATGGGACAGCGATAACAGCGATTCTTGCGGCAGGGCTTCTTTTGCTGAGTGCGTGCGGAGAGACCGGCAGCAGTACTGAGGTAACTTCGGTAAGAAATCAGGTAGATTATGCGACTGCCCAAAAAGTCGAACTTAACGAAGACGGTTCCTACACACCCAAAACGGGCGACAGATATGTAGGCATCAGAATTGCTTTTGAGGACGGCGCAGACTGGCAGTTCTTAACAATCTGCAACGGTGACACGGTGGTCGACTGCGGCGTAAACAGCGACATGAGCGAGTTTACGATAAAAGACGATTACATCGGCAAGAGCTACAAGGATGCATTTATAGCCTTTTTCAAGTTCCATTCGCAGTACGACAACCACGGGAAAGTTACGGAAATCCAGCTCATGACTCCCGAGGGCGGCGACTCCGAAAAAGAATACGCGTCGGTCTTTAAAGAAATTGTCAAAGAAATCGCACCCAAGGCCGAAACGGGATACTTCGGCGAGGACAAAGAGCGATTCGCCGAGCGCATAAGCATCTATACCGAAGCCTATGCCTGGGAGATTTCGGAAGCAAGACGCGAACAAGAGCGTGAAGAAGAACGCCTGGCGGAAGAAGAAAGACGCATCAGAGAAGAAGATGAGCGCAGAAAGGCCGAGGAAGCTGCGGAAGCCGAACGTAAAAAGCCTGTTTCAAGTGAGGAAGAGATTCGCGCGCGCCTTAATCAGGGCATCGATGAAGTGACGCTTGGCGGGGATATAGTCATAGATGTATCGAGCGATACGCTCACCGGCGTAATAATACACTGCGAGGGGCATACGGTAACCTTTACAGGTATGTGGCCCGCAGTAGCTCCCACTACTCCCGATAAGCGCACGGGTATAGAGCTTGAGAACGCCGGCAAGGTTGATTTGTCGGGACTTTCGGCCGACATTAATTCTTTTAACCATCCCGATTGGGTAGGCGGTGGATGCAATTTCGTCCTGATAAGAGAAACGAACTACAAAAATGTTATCGCCCCGGCCGGATATGAGCCCAATAATCCTCCGGAATGCCCTCCGTTTACAGGTTATATAAGCTACGGCATAGATGACGAAGGAATGAATGAAGGCTTTGGATACCAGGGCCCCGGAACTACGTATGAAGAGCAGAACGCGCTTGAGACAAAGGTTGTGACTGCAATTCTCACCGAGGGTGACGCCGACAGCGTTGAAGGTGATTACGGCAGAGACTACGCTTTCTGGACCAAGCTTGAAATTGACGTGGGCAATACCGTGCTTCCCAATCAGGACTACCAGTACATGACTTTAAAACCCGGCGCGAGTCTTAAGATTACCGGTTCCATCACCTTAACCGGCGGGCGCCTCGGTTGGCAGGTAAGCGAGTATTCGCAGCTTGATATAAACGGACTTACCCTTGTAAAGAAGCATCCAAGCCCCGATATGCTTAAGATAAGCTTCAGCCCCTCCGTGGGAATAGACACATCCAAGCTTAACTGTAAGGGCTCGGGCGGAACGATTAAGTTCGATATTTCCGACAGCAGTTACAACGTCACCATCTGGTAAAAGAAAGCGCATGTTATTGTGCAAATTGCTGTTGACAGCGTAATAGTTTTTTATTAATCTAAATTCATAAGGTCTATATGACTGACGGAAGTGGAATTGACCACAGGGAGTATAGATGACAACAGCCGACCGTCTGGGCAAGAAAGCTCGGACTGTCGGCTTTCTTTGTACAAAAATTCTAGCAGGAGGCACCTATGAGAACTTTTGAACTGTCACAATTACTTAAGACCAATGCTTATCCCGGAAGAGGTATCGTAATCGGACGTTCCGAGGACGGCAGAAAGGCGGTTATCGCTTATTTCATCATGGGAAGAAGCGTTAACTCACGTAACCGCGTGTTTGTGGAAGAGGGCGAGGGTATTCGTACCGAAGCATTCGATCCTTCCAAAATGTCTGACCCTTCACTTATTATCTACGCTCCCGTAAGAGTATTCGGTTCACACACCATCGTTACCAACGGTGACCAGACCGATACCGTATACGACGGACTTCGCGCAGGCAAGAGCTTTGATGCGGCATTAAGAACCCGCGAGTTTGAGCCCGACGAACCCAACTACACCCCCAGAATTTCAGGAATTTTACACTTCGAGGGAGATTCTTTTTCCTACGAAATGAACATACTTAAGTCCAATAACGGCGACGGAAGCGCCTGCAACCGTTACAACTTCTTTTACGACAAGCCCCGCATCGGCGAGGGACGTTTCCTTCACACTTACATGAAGGACGATGAGCCCTTACCCAGCTTCGAAGGCGAACCCGAAGTGGTACACATCAGAGGCGACATCGATTCCTTTACTCACGATTTGTGGGAAAGCTTAAACTTTGAAAATAAAGTATCTCTCTTCACCCGTTTTGTTGACCTTGAGACAGGCAAGTGGGAGACCAGAATCGTTAATAAAAACACCAAGTAGGAGTACAGATTATGAACGAAATTCAGTTAAAATACGGATGTAACCCCAATCAGAAGCCTTCCCGCATTTACATGGAAGACGGAAGCGACCTTCCGGTTGAAGTATTAAACGGCCGCCCCGGATACATCAACTTCCTTGATGCATTTAACGGCTGGCAGCTTGTTAAAGAGTTAAAAGAAGCTACCGGACTTCCCGCAGCAACTTCTTTTAAGCACGTTTCCCCCGCAGGTGCGGCAGTAGGACTTCCTCTTGACGAGACCCTTGCCAAGATTTACTGGGTGGACGACCTCGGTGAATTAAGCCCTCTTGCATGCGCATATGCACGTGCCCGCGGCGCTGACAGAATGTCTTCTTTTGGCGACTTCATCGCACTTTCCGACGTTTGTGACGTTGATACCGCCCGCCTTATCAAGCGCGAAGTATCCGACGGTGTCATCGCACCCGGCTACACCGACGAGGCCCTTGCACTTCTTAAGCAAAAGAAAAGCGGCAACTATAACGTAATTAAAATCGACCCTTCCTACAAACCCGCCGAAATCGAAAGAAAGCAGGTTTACGGCATCACCTTCGAGCAGGGTCGTAACGAACTTGATATAAACGGAGACCTTTTCTCCAATATTGTTACCAAGAACAAAACAATCCCTGAAAATGCCCTTATCGACATGAAGATTGCTTTGATTACCCTTAAATACACACAGTCCAATTCCGTGTGCTACGTTAAGGGTGGTCAGGCAATCGGCATTGGTGCGGGACAGCAGTCCCGTATCCACTGCACCCGTCTTGCAGGCCAGAAGGCCGATAACTGGTACCTCCGTCAGTGCCCCAAGGTACTTAACCTTCAGTTCCTTGACACTTTAGGTCGTGCCGACAGAGACAATACCATTGATGTTTACATCGGTGATGAATATGAAGACGTTTTAAGAGAAGGCGAATGGCAGAAGCGCTTCAAGGTTAAGCCCGAAGTCTTCACAAGAGAAGAGAAAAAGGCGTGGCTGGCAGGCAACACCGACGTTACCGTTGGTTCCGATGCATTCTTCCCCTTCTCCGACAACATCGAAAGAGCCTACAAGAGCGGTGTCAAATACATCGCCGAGCCCGGCGGCTCCGTACGCGACGACCTCGTTATCGAGTGCTGCGACAAGTACGATATGGTTATGGCGTTTACGGGTATAAGGTTGTTCCACCACTAACTTGAACTTATCGAGAACTTTTCTTCATAAAAAAACGGGGCCGCAAGGCCCTGTTTTTTTATCAGATTTATTTGATTGCTTTTTCAGTGATTCCTATGTATTTGACTGCTTCCTTGTAATTCATCTCGGCGTTGAAGGAGTCCTCTTTTAAAGAAGAAACCATGGTGCCGTGGATGGTGTAACTGAGCATTTTTAAAAGGTCCTGCGCGTTTTTCTTACTGTCTAAGAAGGTTCTGTCGGTGGCGTCCAATATTGTGTCTATATTGCCCTTTAAAGTCTTGCGGCTTGCCTCGGTGGCAAGAATGGCCTCGGTAATACGCTCTTCCGCACAGGAGTGGACAAACATAATCATGAAGGGATAGCTCTTAAGTACCTGCATTTTGGCGGCTTCCATCTGCTTTAAGACTTCAAAATAAGAAGTCTCGGAAGGGTCAACCGCACTGGACAATTCAAGGGTAATATATCTTACGGCGTAATCATAGACAAAAGAATATACGCCGATTTTGGAATCAAAATAATGAAAAAGAAGACCTTTTGAGATGTGTGCTTCACGGACAATATCGTCTGTGCTGGCGTGCTGGTAGCCGTTAAGTGCAAAAATCTTTAAAGCGGCGTTAACCATTCTGTCCTGTTTTTCCTGCTTAAGATCAAAGAACTTTGCGTTCATCCCATGTCCCCTTTGTAGTATTGACTTGGTGAGTCGAATTAAATGTTATCATAGTTTTATTTTCTCTTCAAGAACTCTTTATAGAAAATTTACCGGTTAATCTATTTAAAAATCTGAAAATGTTGGTTATAATAAGGTTAGTTTCAGAACCATCTTGAAAGGAGAGGGTAAAATGGCAAAAAAAGGAAGAAAGTTATTATCACTCATGGCGCTTGCCGCAGCAGCTGCAGGTACCTACTGCTATCTTAAGAAGAAGAATGAAGACATTCCTGCAAATATGGAAGATGACGATTATGATGATTTTGACGTAGACGTAGACGACGGTCCCGTTTCCAAGTCAACATCAGGCAAGCGTTCTTATGTTTCCCTTGACTTTAACACGGTTGAGGAAAAGGTTAAAGGCGCTGTCAGCAAGGTTGCCGATGCAGCCGACAAGGCCAAAGAAGTTGTGGGCGAGAAATTAAACGCCGCAGCCGGCAAGGTTGAAGAGTTCTTTGACGACAGAAAGTCAGCTGACGAAGAGTCCGAAACTCCCGCAGAAAGCGGCGAAGCTTCCGAAGACGACTACGAAGAACCTAAGTCAGAATAAGTAATATATTAAGAGCCTCGCTTATGCGGGGCTCTATTTTTTTAATTGCCTTCTACTATGATATATACAACGTTATTTTTGTGAAGTGCTTACGACCAAAGTCCACAAAGAATAAAAGAAAAACGAGGTGTAGAAGGAAAATGGAAGAAAAATCGAAGAAAGATTTTAAGCTGTTTTATCTGCTTTTTGCGGCGGCTGCCTCTCTTGTAGTGGCGCCGAAACTGTTGATGGCTGCGATTCTTACGGCATCATGCAAGGCGGTAACGGCGTCTCAGAGCAGTATCTGCTTTTTCTGTGGTTATGTCTTATGTGCAGTTTCTTTCGGGCTTGCCGTTCGAGCCGGCAAGGATAATGTAAAGACCGTTAAGGACCTGCTTCTCGGAGGACTGTGCCTGCTTACCGTAAGGTACGCCTTTTCGCTGATTCACAGCATTTTATCATTAAAACGAAGCAGCCTGAGTACCGGCGGAATTATAGCTGATATTTTGCTTATGGTGCTTGAAGCGGTTTTGTTTTCATATGCGCTGTTTGCCTTAATCATAATGCTTAGGGATGAGCAGGGTAAAATCGCTATGGGGAAGCAATTTCCGTTGGCCTTAAAAGAAATTAAAGAGATTCTTTTGGGAGCCGTTTCGTATGGAGTCCTTAATTTCATATGCGGCTTTTTGGAGGATAAATTCATTACGGGACTGGGAAAAAGCAACACGGTTATCGGTTTCCTTACAAAACTGGTGTTAATTGCCATGCTTGTTTTTGCTGCAATGAGCCCCGTGATTTTTATGATGATGAAGAAGGCCGATGCACTTACAGAGGCAAAAGAAAGGGACAAACCTGCCGAAAGCAAAGCATTTTCAACGATTGAACTGATATTGGCGGGAGCTTTGATTGCTGCGATTATAATTTTCAGCCTCATTCCGAAGTCTATGGTGCCTAAGCGGGATGAGCTGATTAAGGGAAGTCTCTCCGGCGGAATGCAGGAGGCAGCTTCTTTTGCCGAAAAAAGGGACTACCTGATGGCGCTTAAGGTGCTTGATAAGGCCGATGCGCTTCCGCTTGCGTGGAAGGCATATCTGGAGGGTAATCCGGAAGAAGCCCTGAAGGCTTATGAACTCGACACACGCAATTCCATGACGGAACTTTTATATATGTACACCTGCATAGAGAACGAAGAAAAAGCAGGTGAAAACCTTCCAAACTACACAAAAGCGCTTTATTCTCATGAAGGTGATGAAGTTTGGTGCTTCGGCTATCTTGATATGCTCTCGGAAAAGAAAAACCTATCAGAAACCGAGAAGACGGAAAGCAAGAGAATCGCAATGAAACTTGCGGCAGGAAACAGGTTTGACTGTGCTGCCATTCTTCCGGGCGAGCTTACGAAGAAAGAAAAAGAACGACTCCTTTTAGAAATAGAAATCAATACCCGCGAAGACTATGTCGACACCATTGAAGTCTGGAATCTGCTTGCACTTTACGTGGAGCGTAACGGTGTTGACTGGGAAGTCAGAGACAAGATGATAGAACTGATTAAGGAATATCCGGGCAGCCCCACGGTTACGGATACCCTTGAAATGCTTATCACCGACTGCCTGGCATCCACATCGTACTCAAACAGGACGTATGCAAAAGAAATAATGTATGCGCTGTTTGATGCTGCGGATGAAAATCCGGATTCTTTTGCGCTTAATCTTCTTACGATTCAGACGGCGGACAATTTTATGATGAACCCTTATGACGAGGCCGACACCGATACAAGAAACAAACTTCGCGAAAAAATCGGCCCGGTGATAGACAGGTTTGAAACTTTATTTGAGAAAGAACTTTCTGCCGACAAAGAGCTGAAAGAAGAGGAGAAGAAGGAAGCCAGAGTTTCAAAAACGCTTGATATAGCGCAAGTCTTAACCGATATGGATTTATCGGAGATGCTTCAGGAATACCTTACTAAGGCAAATGCAACTCTTTCCGATGAGCGCATCGACAGTATGCTTGGCGCGGTTGCCTTAAAGAACAGCGACTATGAGACCGCTTTGCCGATTCTGGAAAAAGAATACGAAGCCGAGAAAGACGACCCTCAGCTTAACATGATTCTTAGTATCCTTTATTACCGAAAAGGGGAAATGGAGAAATCTCTCGAGAAGGCGGTAAGTTTTACGAATATAATGATTTCTCCGGGAGTCCTTGAAAATGAGCCCGAACTCGGTACAGACTTTACAGCTCTCATTGCCACATATATCACGGGTGATAAAGCTGTTGCGGATTTTGAAGACGGAAAACACTGCGCATATATCGATTTTACCGATGAGCAGATGAAAATAGTCAATAAATCGGAGCTGTTTGCCAAGACGTTGGATTACGAATACCGGTACCAGTATCAGGTGAGTGACTATCTGAGATGGGACAAGGTTGATGAATTCAGAAAGCTTGAAGAGGATGTTTTAAAGCTTACGAATGACTATCCGAATCTGTCCACGGGATATTATCTGGCCGGAAGAATTCTCGGATATTACATTCAGGATTTCTGGACCGATGAAGAAGCTACAAAGGAACTTAAAGATACGGATAAAGCCATAGAGATGTACAAAAAGTGTCTTTCCTTTGAAGACAACCAGCCCGCGGTATGGTATTCGCTGGCGCTGACGCTTGACAATGAAAAGCGCTACGATGAGGCACTTGATGCGGTACAGAAAGCACTTGACCATATGTATTATGATTCCTGGTATGCGTCTCACGGAAATGAATATCACGGCTGGGGAATCCTGTACCATGCGAATGGTCTAAGAGCCAGCATTCGTTACAAGATGGCAAACGGATTTTAAGAAGCGGGAGGAGATAAAAATGACAATTATAGCAATAATAATGCTCGTGCTCGCACTTTTGGGAATGATTTTGTTTGACGCAAAGATTATATTTTGCATACTTATGATTCTTTGTGCGGCGTGCCTTTTGGCATACGAGCCGGTACTTAAGAAGATGCTTCCGAAAGAAAACTTTAAGTGGATAATACCGGCGGCATCGGTAATCGTTTTTTTGCTGTGCGCCCTTCTGCCGGGTTCAAGAATCAAGGCTTCGGGCTACGAAACCGAAACTGAGAACGTAAATGATACTACAGCAGAGAGCACCGAAGAAATAAAGTCTGACGAAGAGCACTATGAAGCGGCCCGTGCTTACCTTCAGAAAAATGAGCTTGATGAAGCAAAGCGCGAATTTGACAGAATATCCGAAGAAAACAAAAACACGGAAGAGTATTACATTAATTACGCGGATTACGTAATAGAAAGATGGGGCGGTGCCGACCGGATGAACGATTCAGACCTTTACTTTTTCAGAGATGTCCTGAAAGAATATCCTGACAGTATGGTACTTAACTACAAGGCCGGAATAGTGGCTTATGCGGTGGGAAAGTATATTCTGGCGGAGAACTGCTTATATAAAGCATTTGAGTTATCTCCCGATGACGATCCTTACACACCCTATGCGCTGGCTGCCACATATCTTGCGCTGGAGGAAGAAGAATACGCTTACGCCATGATGACCGTAGCCGAGAAAAACGGAATTCTCGAAAGTGGCGAGTGCGAAGGAGAAGGCTTAGTGGACTGGTATCTTGCGTACAAAGAAAAAGTTAAGGAAATGGAGGCGGCACAATGAACAGAAAAAATGTAATTATCAGACTTGCGTTATTTATAGCTGTCTTCGGTGCTTTCTTTTTCCTGTATGCCAAAGACGGATATGCCGACAGCCTGATGAGCGCCGGAAGAGCGTATGGAGTATACAACAGGCCCGGACAGACCACTACAACATCCGGCTCGTCGTATAACAGCGACTGGTCGCCGAAGTTCGGTGATTTTTATGATGCTTATCAGCAGATAAAGAATCTGATTACAGGCAATAAACAGGATTCGGGAAACAATGCTCCCGTAGGTGTAAAGCCTACTGCGGACCTGGGAATTCAGAAAGTTACGGGAAGAGCGGGAGAGGGAGTCGGCCGACTGAACGGAGCTATAGAAAATGCCGACAGGCTGATTGACGGTAACTCACGTTTTGAGTCGGAAACAGCGGATTTGGTTATAGACAGAATTCCTGCCGCAGTAAATTTTTCATCCAGCGTTACGGGCGAAAACACTTCCGGCATCGTAGGCGGATATGTGCAGGATCTGACTGACAGAGTAGACCCCAATGCGGTCAACAATTACACCAGAAATGCCGGCTGGACAAAGACTACCGACAGCTGGCTCAGAAGTACCGGATCCTTCGGCATAACCGATGAAACCAAAGAATACTCTGACGGCGTAAGAATCTACAACAGAGACGGCAAATATGCTTATCAGAGGTACATTGACGGAAGAATTAAGACGGACATAAACTACCTCAATGCCAAAGAAAAAGCAGACAAAGTAAGAGGCTATTCCTCCAAACAGGCCGTAGAAGCGTATTACAGGCGCACATACGGTCTGAATACGAAAGGCCTTGAGGGCGGTCCCAACGAAAAGCCCAATATCTATCTTTATCCTGAAGAAACAACCGATGTACAGGTTAAGCTGTTGGATTCTTCGCAGATAACTGTTTCAATTCCCGTATACGAAGAAAACGGATGGAACGTGACTGCATCCCCCGACGGAAAACTTGTTACCGCAAAGGGAGACGAGTACGGCTATTTATTCTACGAGTCTGAGATACACGGTATAGGGTTCCAATACAAAGAAGGATTCTATCTGCCTTCTCAAAACAGAGACGGGGCATTTGACAGGATTCTTTCGCTTTACGGATTAAATGAGACCGAAAAGGCAGACTTTAAGGAGTATTGGAGTGCCCGCCTTAATCCCGATGCGGACTACTATATGTATCCTCAGATTAATGAGGCATGCGATGCGGAGTCACCGCTTAATATAACCCCTGTCCCCGACAGCGTACTGAGACTCTGGTTTGTATACAAAAAAACCGACAATGGACCGGATTTAATTACCGAGCCCAAGGTGCCTTCATTTGAAAGAAAAGGCTTTACGGCTGTGGAATGGGGCGGAATGGTATGGTAATAAAGCATTAAATAACAGTCACGCGTCTTTGTGAAATGCAGGGGCGCGTGATTTTTGAACATAGATAAGATTTTGGGATGGCAAGAAATTGGTGAGAGATTATTATATGAAATGATTGCAGAAAAGAAATCCTTTACTTCAGCGCTTTAGTGTGCTATAAAATATGTATTGATTTTACGGAGGTCAGTTTAGTGAATATTGTTTGTTTGGATTTGGAAGGCGTTTTGGTGCCGGAGATTTGGATTGCTTTTTCTAAAGCAAGCGGAATAGATGAACTTAAGAGGACTACGAGAGATGAGCCCGATTACGACAAGCTCATGAGATGGAGACTTGGTATTTTAAAGGAGCACGGTCTCGGACTCAAGGAGATTCAGGATACCATCGCTACCATCGATCCCCTTCCCGGAGCCCGCGAATTTCTTGATAAATTAAGAGAGAAGACTGAGGTTATTATTATCAGCGATACCTTCACTCAGTTTGCCAAGCCCCTTATGAAGAAGTTAGGCTACCCCACCATTTTCTGTAACACTTTGGAGGTTGCGGAAAGCGGCGAGATTACAGGCTTTAAGATGCGTATCGAGCAGTCCAAGCTCACTACCGTCAAGGCTTTACAGTCCATCGGTTACGATACCATAGCCGCAGGCGACAGTTACAATGACCTTGGCATGATTCAGGCTTCCAAGGCAGGCTTTCTTTTCCGTACCACGGACAAGATTAAGGCGGACTACCCGAACCTTCCCGCTTTTGAGACTTATGATGAGTTTTACGATGCTATAGTAAATGCATTGGATGAATAAAGATTTTAACAGGCCACGCATAATGCGTGGCCTTTTTTGCTATTTATCTAACTGTCAAACAATCGAGACAAAACCCAAAATATAGGGAAAAAGAATACACAAATGAGTTTACAAAGCGTTAATTGTACATCCGTATGATTTAGGTATCTGTATAAGGGGGACTTTATGTATGGATTTTCAGAAAGTTGCAGATAGCCTGGGCGCTATGACCTGTGTGGTATCCGTAGACAAAATCGGAGAAGATGATTACGGAAATGTTCGTATCATGGCAGGCAATAAAGCCTATGTGGATTCTATAGAGCACCCTATGGGCGGAGTTGAAATGCTTACGCGCAAGTTCGTTCCGGGTCAGGAATACACTGCATATCTTACAAAGGATTTAAACTTTGAGGATGCATGCTATCGTGCTGCGGTTAAAAAGAAAGTAGTCCATGCCTATGCCCATCCCGACAGATTCGACGTATGGTTCAACATGACATTTATGCCCGTCAACCATGAAGACGGCGACACATGCTATTGCACATACACCATGGAAATCAACTTCGAGCCCGATACGGACAGAATGTCCAACGTGGCTTCTTCAGTCGCTACCGAAATTCTCGGCACCTGTCTTAAATTAAGGGGTGCTACCGATTTTAAATTCGCCATGAACGATGTAATCAAGGATATAAGAAAGATCTGCGGCGCAAGCTCGTGCTGCATTCTTTTGATAGATCCTAATGATAAAAGCTGCTCTGTATTGGCAGAGGATATCGGCGCGGATTCAAACCTTTATTCCATAGAAGAGTATATGGAGGACGGTTTCTACGACATGGTTATGTCCTGGGAAGACACCATAGCCGGCAGTAACTGTGTTATAGCCAAAAACAAGCACGAGATGGATGTTATCAAGGAGAGAAACCCTGTATGGTACAAGTCTCTTCATGATGCTGCGGTTGACAGTATCGCACTCTTCCCCTTAAAGGCAAGAGGCGAGCTCCTCGGATACATCTGGGTTACCAACTTTGATACCGAGAAGGCCGGCACCATCAAGGAAGCCATGGAAACCACCACCTTTATTCTGGCATCCGAAATCGGCAACTACATGCTCCTTGACAGACTCAGAATTTTAAGCTCCGTGGACATGTTGACCGGTGTTTTAAACAGAAACGAAATGAACAACTTTGTCGAGAGTTTATGCAACGGCTCCAAGGGTCAGGGTGAATCCGTGGGCGTTGTATTTGCCGACTTAAACGGCCTTAAGACCGTCAACGACGAAGAAGGCCATCCTGCGGGGGACGCACTCTTAAAACGTGCCGCAGCCACCTTAAGAACGGTGTTTGGAGACGACGAAATCTTCAGAGCCGGCGGTGACGAATTCTCCATGATTCTTACAGACGTAACGGAAGAAGGTCTCGGTAAGATGGTTGAGCAGGTAAGAACAAACTCAAAGGACTTCGACCGTGTAAGCTTTGCCATCGGTTTCAGCGTTGAAAAGAAGGCCAAAGACGTAAGAAAGGCTTTAAGAAAGGCCGATGAAAACATGTACGAAGACAAGCGCCTGTTCTACGAGGCACATCCGGAAAAACAAAGAAGAACACTTAAAGACGAGTTTCGCCTGGACGTAGAGGAGAAGGGCAAAAAGGGGAAAAAAGGTTAATGTTGTATCTGGACGGAAAGCCCAAAAAAGAATACAGAAAGCCACTCACAAGGCGAATATTTAACGTCTGTCTTGTTTTTACGATAGTGCTGTGCATTACTATGGGTGCTATCGGTTTTGTTGTGTTCCAAAACAGCATGATGAAACAATATGAAATGAATCTTTCCGACATTATTGAGCTTGCTAAAGCTCATATAGATGCGGAAGATCTGGAAAAATGCGGAGAAACATATACAAGGAGCGAAAAGTTTGAGGAACTTTCCGCTTTCTTTGACAAGGTACGAGAGAGCTATTCTCTTGACCATATCGCACTTACCAAGCCGGTAAAAGAAGGCGACAATTACGATGTAATTCAGTTGATGTCCGGTCTTACCGAAGCGGAAAAGCGTGGCGAGGCGGCTGTCAGCGATTCTCCGATACCCTATCTTGGGGACAGAATCGGCTTTGTTTTCCCTGCGGAGCTTCTTCCGCAGATTTACGCCGAATTTCTGGGTGATGAAGCGATAAAGTTCATTACCGTGAAAAGCGAGTACGGCAACACCTACAGGGGAGCCGTAACCGTCCGTAAGGATGACGGAACACCGGTGGCGCTTTTGACTGCGGGAATTTCCCTTGAGTTTATTGAGGAAACCAGAAGTCATTATTTAAGAATAGCTCTTCTTGCTACCATAGTACTTAGCCTCGTATTTATTACGATAATGATTCTTTGGCTGAGAAAGCACGTAATTACGCCTCTCAGCACCATAGAAAACGCAGCCGGCGAATTTGAGGAAAAGAGCCGCTACGAAAGAGACCCGAACGTATTGGTTATGAATCTGCCGGAGCTGCATACGGGAGATGAGCTTGAGTCCCTTTCCGAAGCCCTTTCCACCATGTCCGTGAGAATGAAGAACTATGTTGAGGATTTGGTGAAATCGGCTCAGACGGTTGACAATCTGCGCCAGGATCTGGCCTTCAGTCAAAAGCAGGCCATGCAGTTCAGCGAGCTTGCGATTAAGGATGCGCTTACGGGTATCCGCAATAAAACGGGCTATGACAAAGAAGTCGAAAAGGTGATTAAGGGGCTGGAAAGAGGCGATACTCAATTCGGCGTTGCCATAGTAGACTTAAATGATTTAAAGAAGATTAACGACGAGTACGGACACGATAAGGGCAATGAGGCTATTAAGAACCTTTGCCGCCTTGTTTGTACCACTTTTGAACATTCTCCGGTATTCAGAATCGGAGGAGATGAGTTCGCCGTTATTTTGAAAGGTTCGGACTACGACAGAGTGGAAGAACTGATGGGAACTTTCAACGAGAGAGTCGATAAGATTTCCAAAGACGAAAGTCTTGAATTCTGGGACAGAGCATCGGCTGCCATCGGATATGCTCTTTATAC
>JAEEGJ010017107.1_pt1 | contig 16480 bp, 7 predicted proteins | sample 8958761 | NCBI WGS metagenome assembly JAEEGJ01 (sample SAMN16246546, study PRJNA631951) | gut metagenome | biome: gut microbiome; feature: rumen; material: RS-attached | host: Bos | place: Iran: Karaj | collected 2018-10
GTTCTGTGGATCGTGAGTTTTGTCCTGATGTCCTTGGCGATTGTCAAAAAGTACGAGCCGCTGCTGCTCTTGCCGATTTCTCTCGGCGCACTGGCGGTGAACATCCCGAGTGCGGGATTCTACGATGGTGGCTGGAGCATCGAAGGTATGTTTACCCCGACTGCTGGCCTCTATTACTACATCAGCCAGGGTATCCACCTGGAACTCTTCCCGCCCATCATCTTCTTGGGTGTGGGAGCCATGACGGACTTCGGACCGCTTATCGCTAACCCGCGTACGCTCCTCCTCGGTGGCGGCGCTCAGTTCGGCGTGTTTGCGACCATGTTCTGCGCTGTGGCTTTCGGTGGCTTTACTCTCGGTGAAGCAGCCTCTATCGGTATCATCGGCGGTGCTGATGGTCCGACCTCCATCTTTACTGCAAACAAACTAGCAAAGCACTTGATCGGCCCTATCGCGGTGGCAGCCTACACCTACATGGCTCTCGTTCCGCTGATCCAGCCGCCTATCATGCGCCTCATGACCAACGACAAGGAACGCAAGATCCGTATGAAGGCTCTGCGCAAGGTGTCCAAGGCCGAACGCATCGTGTTCGCCGTCATGGTGATGATCGTTTGCATCTTGGTGGTGCCCGATGCTTCTGCTCTTATCATCATGCTCATGCTTGGTAACATCTTCAAGGAAGCCGGCGTTGTCGAACGCTTGGTGAAGACCTCCTCCAACGAACTCATGAACATCGTGACGATCTTCCTCGGTACTTCCGTGGGCCTCACGATGTCTGCTGACATCTTCCTCCGTCCGCAGACCCTCATGATTATCGCTATGGGTGTGGTTGCCTTCGGTTTCTCGACCGCAGCAGGCCTCTTCCTTGCTAAGATCATGAACAAGTGCACTCCCAACAACCCTGTGAACCCGCTCATTGGTTCTGCTGGCGTGTCCGCTGTGCCGATGGCTGCTCGCGTGTCTCAGGTGGAAGGTGCCAAGTATGACCCGCAGAACTTCTTGCTGATGCACGCTATGGGCCCGAACGTGGCTGGTGTGATCGGTACTGCAGTCTGCGCCGGTTACATGATTAGCCGCTTGAGCTAAGAGACCGCTCGCGCCCAATCGTACTAAGTACGTACCCAGAGCGCTCGCTCTCGCAACCGCCCTCGGTTAACACCCGAGGGCTTTGTTGCTCACGGGTAAGAGTCGCGACAAAAGCAAATCAAGGGAAACCCTCGGCAATCGCCGGGGGTTCCTTTTTATAGGGCATTGTATTACGGGCGGGATTAATGTATATTTTTGTTAAAATAAGCGAGGAGAATTATGAAATTTGGGTTTGTTGTTTCGGCCGTATTGTCGTTGTTTGCGATTCAGTCTTTTGCCGCAAACGGTACCATGAAGGGGGCCGGTTCTGCTAAAAATCCATTCCAGATTGAAGACTACGAAGACTTGAAGGCGATAGGCACGGGCGCCTACCTGTACTCTTCGGATTATGTTCTGACCAAGGATATCGATGCTTCGGCTTCGATGAACGAGATGTGCAATGCGGATGGCTGTAACGGCTTTATTCCTATCGGCAAGAACAAGGATGCCGCCGACAGCATTATTTTCTGGGGAAATATCGATGGCCAGAACCACACCATCAGCAACTTGAATCTTTGGCTCCCGTGCGAAAGGGATGTGGCTTTTATTGCATACTTGGGCGGTTCCGTTTCTAACCTGAACTTTGACCATGTCAACGTGACGGGCAGGGTGTTCGAATCGAACTATGTGGCGACGGTTGCTGCAAAGTCCGTGGGAAAGATCAGGAACGTCAAGGTGACAAACGGTTTTGTCCAAGGGCAAAATTACGTGGGCGGTATTGTCGGCCACGCCACGAAGGAATATAACGAAGGCGCGACTATTGTGAATGCCTCTTTCCAGGGGACCATCAAAGGTTCGCAGCGGGTGGGGGGCATTGTCGGCCAGCTGGACATGGATCTCGATAGCGCCTTTGTCGATGCAGAAATCATTGCCTTGAAAAAGGATGTGGGCGGTATCGTCGGTTATTTGACGGGCGCTGTGAGGCGTACCCGTTCTACCGGCTCGATTATCCCGGGAATGCCGGATGTTGATGATGTGGGTGGCGTAGCGGGCTACTCCAAGGGAGGCGTTTATTCATGCGTATCCTTGATGAACTTGATTTCTTACGGATACACTTTTGACGATGATATTGGCGGCATTGTTGGCGACAACGCGAAGGGTGCCGTTCTGTATTCGTATGCCCTTGGTAACGTTGAAGGTAGTTCGGATGTCGGTGGCATTGTCGGAACCGACGGCCGTGTGATGAATTCGTATGCCTTTGGCTCGGTGAAAGGGGAACAATATGTCGGTGGCATTGCCGGTTCCTATGCGGGTGTTTTCCATTCTTATGCGGTCGTTTCGGTCCAGGGAAAAAGCGATGTCGGCGGATTGATTGGGGGTTCTCCCGATTCAATTGTTAGCTCTTATTGGAATACCGAGATTTCGGGCGTTGACTCGAGCGCCGGTGGAGTTGGCCTTACGACAGCCCAGATGTTGAAATGGGATTCTTATGTGGGCTGGGATACCGTGGGCTACGAAGAATATGTGATCGATGGTACGGACACCTGTGCTTATTACGAATATATAGGTTATTGCACTAGCCCCACAGGAAACTTTATTAAAACCTGGGATATAGACGATGGCAAGTCGTTCCCCTATCTGAAAGAAAATGATTTCTCGAAAAAGTCACTTGTTCCGATTGCGGTCCCGACGGTGGCAGCTAAGTGGCAAGGGACTCCGACGGTTGCCGCGCTCATTGACGTAGAAGGTGAGCTTGTAGGAAAGTGGACAGGCTCTGTGCAGCCGGTATTTGTAGACGACACCCTTTGCAGGGATTCCTTGTACTATGGTTATAGAATTGGTGTGGTCGTCGGTAAGGATACGGTGTGGGGAACGTCGAGCCATGTGGCAATCCCGAACAAGATTGAAATTTCAACTTTTGCTGAACTCCAGAAAATCGGACACGATATCGCTTACCCGCTGCTGGGTAATTATGAACTGACAGCCGATATCGATGCTAAGGGCTTGAATTTTGAACCCATTGGCGATAGCGTGCATATTTTCCACGGAACGTTTGACGGCAAGAACCATACCATCAAGAATTTGGTCATTGACAAGCCCACCCGCGACTTTACGGGACTGTTTGGATTTGTCGAAAGTGCCGTGATCCAGAACTTGACGCTTGAAAATGCGAAGGTTGTGGGCTCCTGGGTCGTGGGCGCCTTGATTGGCGAATCGCGCAATGCGGTCGTGAGCCATGTCGTGTCTTTAAACGGCGATGTTCAGGGTGAATGGTCCGTAGGGGGCTTGATTGGTTACGGTATTGCAGATAGTGTTACCTATGTCGGGACTACCGGAAAAGTCAAGGGTACAGAGAATGTCGGCGGCCTGGTCGGCAGCATAGAAGCTTACTTTGAATTGACGGACGCATTCTCCGTTAACGTTGTCAAGGGTCACGAAGACGTCGGTGGCGTTATCGGCTACAATTACGATTACAGCTTTGGTGACATGATTCCGAATATCTATCGCGTTTATTCGGCAAGCATGATCAAGTCTCCCAGATCCGCTGCCGAAGGAATTGTTGAACATGGTGGCAGTTCGGTGGATGACAGCACCTGTTTCTTTGACAGTACCGTTGCTGGAATTGGCCGAAAGGGCAAGACGACGGAGGAAATGCTGTTAAAGTCGACGTATAAGGATTATGACTTTGAAACGGTATGGGAAATTCAGAACGGCGTTTCTTATCCGTACTTCAAGGGCATGGACCCGATTTTGCCGGGTATGCTCGTAGACGACGGTACGGTAAACGTGCTCGCCGGCGCCGGCACCGAAACGGTCCCCTACAAGATTTACGATTACGATGATCTCAAGTATGTCGGTAAATATGAATACGGCCTTGATGCCTACTACAAGCTGATGGGCAATATCAATGCTACGGCTTCGTTCAAGGAAAATTGCAATGCCGACAGTACTGTATGTAAGGGCTTCGAGCCGATCGGTGAATTCAGCGGTGTGTTCATCGGAAACAACAAGATTATTGCAGGCTTGAATATCAATCGCCCCGACGAAGATTCGGTGGGACTTTTCCGGGCTCTGGCGAAGGGTGCCAAGGTAAGCAACGTTGTCTTTGATACGGCTTCGTATCTTGGAGAAAGCTATTCGTATGGGCCTGCGAATACTAGGGGTGCCATCCGTGGTAAGGACTATGTCGGCGTCCTGGCCGGTGTCGATAACGGCGCGACGGTCGAAAACATCTTTATCAAGTATAATGTTTCCGGCGAAAATTACGTTGGCTCTCTTGCCGGTAAGAAATCTGCAGGCTCTGTCGTGAGGAGCGCGTCTAGATTCCTGGTCTCGGGCAAGGAACATGTGGGCGGTCTCGTGGGCTTTTTGGGCGAGGCCAGCGTAACGGATTGCTATTCTATCGCAAATGTCTCGGGAACAAAGAATATAGGCGGCTTGGTAGGTTCTTCTGACAAGGCAATCGTGAAAAACTCGTTTGCCGCAGGTCAAGTCGTAGGCGATTCTAAATGGGGTGGCCTTGCGGGTTCTGACAACAAGTCGACCTACACCTCGGTCTATTATGATACGACACTCTGGTATGTTAATACGACGGCTGCGGGGAATCTCCGCAATACAACAGAGATGGTCAAGAAGGAAAACTACGAAGGCTGGGATTTCGATTCAACCTGGAAGATTGCAGCGGATTCGACTTATCCCTATTTGTCCTGGCTGACCAAGGCTTATTATATATCCAAGACAATGAAGGAAAAGATTTATCCGAATCAGGCTGTGGATCAGACCATGATGAAAATGGCCGGTTCCGGTACGGAAAAAGACCCGTTCTTGATCAAGACCTACGGAGACTTGAAATCAATCGGATTCGGAAAATACAAGCTGTCGGCCGTTTATCGCTTGGCTAACGATATCGATGCCGCCGCTTCCAGGACGGATGAGCGTTTTGCCGTCGGAGGAACAGGATTCAAGCCTATTGGTAAGTACGATGTGTTGGAAGAATTCTGCAACTGTTACGGTGTTGTCCTTGGCGGTTACGCAAAACAGGATACCGGTGCTTTTACCGGCGAATTCCATGGTGGCGGCCATAGCATCGATAGCCTGTACACAGGATTTTGGGATAAAGAAAACAAGACTGTAGGATTTATCGATACGGTTGCCAAATCTGCGGTTGTAGACAGCTTGACGTTCAAGGGCTATTCTGTCGGTCGCGAAGACTTTGGAATGAAAATAGGTGGCGTTGCTACGGTGAACCATGGTGCTATCCGGAATGTAGATGTCGACATTGTGATGGACAGTGTTTATCAAAGTGCGGGGTTCGTGTTCAGGAACTATGGTTCCATCGAGAATGTATCGGTTAAAGGAAAAATCAATGGTGGCAGACTCGTATCTGGCATTGCACACTTGAATTACGGAACCATTGCCAATGCCAAAATCGATGCGCAGTGGATTGGGGGTGCAAGTGCCGCCGGTGTTGCCGCGCTGAACTGGGGAACCATCAAGAATGTTTCTGTTAAGGCGAACGTAAAGGAAAACTCTGGCTTCGTAGGTGGCATTGCCGGGTTAAATGCTCCTGGTGGAACGATTGATAAGAGCTCTGTGAATGTCGATGTATCTGGACAGAAATCATCTTCAGAAGGTTTCTCCATTTATTACGAAGATGGTGGGGAAATCTCGGTATATTATGATGTGCAAGGCGTTGCTGGGCTTGTTGCCGTCGATAGCGGAATGGTCAAAAATTCTACGGCGTCGGGCGTTATCAATGCAAAAGGAGCCCTCTACGTAGGTGGCTTGATTGCTAAGGCTTACAGCAAAGAATTGAAAGGGCTGCATGCATCTGTCGATGTTGCTGGAGATCATTATGTCGGCGGCTTGGTCGGCTTGAACGAAACAACTATTTCGGAATGCTATGCCACCGGAAACGCTGAAGGAACGGGAACGTTCAGCTATTCTGGAGCTTTTGTCGGCCACAACAAAGGCTTGGTTGAACGCTCTTTTGCGACCGGAAATGCATATAGTGCCGCCAGTTTTGTCGGTGGAAACGATGGAACAATTCGACAGTCTTATTCTACAGGAAATGTCGAAGGCACGGGTAGCTTTGCCCATAACAACCAGTCTGTAATAGAAGACTGCTATTCGACGGGTGATGTGCTTGCTATAGATTCGTACTATGGTTTTGGTTTTGTCGAAATAAACGGCAATGATGCAGAGGTAAGAGGATACTCTTCTGGAAGCGCGTTTAAAGACGGCATCCGTTTCTGCGATGGCTTGCCTGCAAGAACGAAGCCCTCGGATGAGTATTACTATTTAGCCGAAGCCTGCAGTGATTCAATGATTGTCGGAAAGGGCCTGACCGATGCTCAGATGAAAATGCAGAAGTCTTTCGCCGCATTCGACTTTGATTCGGTCTGGTACATCGCCGAAGGCATGAGTTACCCGCAGCTTCGCAATATGCCGAATCCGCCGGTTGCTTCGAATGGGGAACTTCTCTATAGCGCCAAACCTCTCGCGAAGGATATCCGTGCCGAACTGCTTGCGGGCGCCTTCGTGATGGATTCTACGGCGAAGAAGGTGCTTAAGCTGGATTCTGCAAGTGAGGCCTTGCTCGATTCTCTGGAAAACGAAAAATCGCCTTCCGGAACGTTTGTCATCTCTTACCGTGTGGGAATCCTTTTCGATTCCGATACGCTCTGGAGCAGGACAGCCAGCGTTGAACTCACCATTGAAAAAACGACGGGTGCCCGCGTTCGCAATGTCGTGGTGATGCATTCGCTCGGTGCTGCGTTCCGCGACGCTCATGTGGCTCTCCACTTCGGAATTCCTGACGCGGGTGCGGTAAAGTTCTTGCTCATGGATATGCAGGGCCGCGTCGTGAAGGCCTTTGACTTGGGACGCCGTGCAGCGGGTGAGTATTTCGAAACTGTCGCTGCCGAGGGTGTCGTTCGCGGTCGCTATATCGGTGTGCTGCGGGTGAATGGCCGTGTGACAGACAAGGTAATGCTGCTGAAGCGGTAAAATACGACCTTTAAAAGTGAATTGAGGGCTCTCGCGAAATGCGGGAGCCTTTTTGTTTTGTGTTTTGGGGATTTTGTTTCATGGATTTTGAACTTTGTTTTATAGATTGATAAAAATTTTTGCATTCGGATACAAAGTGGCAAAATTTGCTTAAAAACACAAATTCTGTTTTAAGAAAAATGTTGCATGGCGTTTTTTAAAATTCTATTTTATGGTCATGATGAAATCAGTTATTGAATACAAAGACTATCGCGAGTACGTACTCGATTACTACCGCGAGCGCAAGCGCACCTCGGCGTTTACATGGCGCGAGTTTGCGAAGATTGCGGGTTTCGCATCGGGGTCCTACCTGAAGCTTGTTTGCGACGGTAAGACTCGACTTCGGGAAGAGGGAGCAAAGAAAACGGCCTTGGCAATGGGGTTGCTGGGGTTTGAATTCGACTACTTCGTTTTGATGGTTCGATACGAAAACGCAAAAACAGATCGAGAGAAAAAGAAGTGCTTCGAGGAAATGGAGGCCTTGAGTTCTGCGCATCACGTGAAAATTCTGGGCAGCGAGATGTACACGTTCTATGAAACGTGGAAACATTCCGTGGTCCGTGAATTGGCCGTGGCGATGCCCGGGGCGAAACCGCACGAAATCGCGAAGGCTTGCCGGTTGCCTATTTCGGCAGCTGACGTAAGCAGCAGTTTGCGATTCCTTTTGAATGCCGGATTCCTGACGATAGATGCCAAGGGCATTTACCACCAGACGAGTCATTCGATTACGACGGGGCGCTTGAAGGTGGTTTCGGTGGCGGTGCATTCGCTGCTGCGCCAGATGGGCGAATTTGCGCTCGAGGCTTTGGACAAGTTGCCCATTTCGGAACGCCACTTTAGCGGTGTTACCATGGGCATGACTGCCGAAAGCTATGAAAAGGTCATCGAGGAACTCACGGAGTGCCGCAAGCGCATCGTGTCGATTGTCTCGGCCGACAAAAAAGTGGAAAAGGTCTGCCGTTTGAACATGCAGCTTTTCCCCCTCTCTGAAAAATTAAATTGTGACCCGACTGATTTGGGTAAAGGAGAATGACATGATTCACTTTTTTGACGAAAGAAAAACAGGGGCGGTTTGGGCTCTTGCTTTGACGGCGTTGCTCGGCGCCTGCTCCAATATGGAGACCTCTGGCACGAGCGAAGAAGCGGAAGGCGTTATCGCCATTTCCGACAAAAAGCTTGCGGGTGTTTCGCAGAAGGGACCGTTTGTAAAGGGCTCCGACGTGACGCTTAGGGAAACCTCGAAAAGGGGAGATTTCGAACCCACCGGTAGAGAATTTACGACCAAGACTATCAGTGACAAGGGCGATTTCAAGTTTGACAATATCGACTTGGAAAGCCAGTACGCGCTTCTTTCTGTAGAGGGTCACTATGAGCGTGAATACACGGGTGAGGCATCTAGCTGCCCGATGCGTCTCGATGCCGTATCTGATTTGGAAAAACGCGAAACGGTAAACATCAACCTCTTGACTCATTTTGAATACAAGCGCGTGCTGAATCTGGTCAAGGAGGGCAAGTCTTTCGCCGAAGCCAAGAAACAGGCTGCAAAGGAAGTCCTCGGCGCATTCGGTGTCAAGATCGATATATCTTCTGCAGAAGACTTGAATATCTACAATTCAACAGATGGTGATAGAACTCTCTACAATATCAGCCGAATCATCGACGAGCAGCCGGAATGGAATGCTTGGCGCGACTGGTATAATGCCGTAGATGATCTCGATTGCTCCAAGTTGCAAGAATACATTGACGGATATGCCAACGATTTCGCAGACGACGGCGTTCTCGCGGATTCGATCATGCAGTTCCTTGCTGGCGAAGGCTATAGCTCTGCCAAGGAATGGAGCAACATGATGGATGTAGACGAAGATGATATCAAGAGAAAGGACGAGGCTAATCCGGATGATATCAGTATCCGTTTCTTGAAAAGCGAATACGACTTTGGCATTTTGGTGTTCCTGAATTACATGGACCTTGAACTCTGTACTGCCGACCTTTGGGGCGAATACAGAAAGTTCGATAAGGCTATCGATATTGACGGTGATCATCTTGAATCCGGCTATTTCCTTTGCAATGGGTATTATTGGGACTTGCAGACAAAGGGATATATCGATTCTCTCAAGATTCCGGTTGACCACAAAACGGGAACTATGACCGACCCGCGCGACGGACATAAGTACAAGACCGTGAGCTTTGAATACGAAGGGAAAAAGTATGAATGGATGGCCGAAGAACTCAAGTATGAATCTGATGGTCTCTATACTTGGACGGAAGCCATGCAAATTGATAACAAGTACATGACGGATGTCGTTGACGACAGCTTGATCGGTGAAACTCACCAGGGAGTCTGTCCTGAAGGTTGGCATGTGTCCAGTACCGAGGATTGGAGAGCCTTGGTGGATTATGTTGGCGACGTTAAAAACTTGCTTAACGAAAACTGGAGAACTTCCGATATAGATGCCGCCTTTGGAAAAGATTTGATTGGCGTGTACTACAACAAGTTTGATTTTAACCTTATGCCGGTGGATACGGTGTACTTGGAAGTCTATTACCATTCTTACAAGCAAGGTTCTTACCATATGAGAGAGATTGACGAAGATGAGGCGGCTTACTATCAGCTCTTGCTTGAAGTAATTGATGATGAAGAAGAACGCGAAGAAATTGAAAGTTATCTTACTCCGACGCCGATAGGTGACTATTATGTGGAAGTCTCTCCCTACGATTATCGTGTTGAAGAAGAACCGCTAAAAGAAGCTTACGTGCGTTGCGTGAAGAACTAGTACAAACAAAGTAAAATACATTTGTTTTCCCCCGGTTTGGACCCGAGAGCTGGGCAGGGGGAAGGTTAGGAGAGGAAACCTCGCTAGGACGCTAGCGAGGTTTTTTTGTGTGCTTAAAGCGATTCCATCCAGCGGGACATAAATACGTTATAGACACTATAAGCTTTCCCGTTTAAATCGCTTTGCTCTAGCAGCAGTTCCTTTTCGACAAGGGCAGTGAGGATTTTCTTTGCGGTGGCCGCGTTTCCGATTTTGTATTTCATCAAGAAATCTGCCGCGGTCGGCTTTTTGACTTCGCCTTCTTTGGCGACTGCGACGAGGTATTTCCACTGTTTCTCGGTAATCAGATTGCGACGCTCTATGAAGTTTGTTGTTTCGAACCGAAGAATTCTGGATGCGACGTTTTTTACATCTTCTAACGTAATCCTTTGGGATGAATCCGCAAAAACCTGGTTGCAGACGAATTGAGTGTAATAAGTGTGCCGTTTTGTCCAACCCAAGATAAAATCGACGGCGTCGTCGTCAATGGATTTGCCGGCCTTTTTGAAGAGACCTGTAATAAATGCCTTGTATTTATCTGCATCTATACGGGAGATATAGATTGTTCTGGAACTTTCGTAAAATGGTTTCTTTGCATTGGTAAACATATCTGCCATCAAATGCTTTTTGCTGCCACAAAAAATGAATTTTACATGGTGCAATTGTTGTATGTAAGTTCGCAGTAAGGCTTCGGTATTTGTTTCTTTGAATTCTCGGATTTGCTGAAATTCGTCAATCGCGAAAATGATTTGTGTTTCTTGCTTTTCTAGAAAATCAAAAATGGATTTTAGAGTTGGTGGTTTTTGTGAGTCCATCAGGAACGAAAGCGATACCTGTGGACTGCCGGAAACAGGATCGTAGCTGAGTGTGGGTCTCGCGTTTTTAAGAGCGTTGAAGAATTTTTTTATTATGGATTCGCTTGTTACTGCGCTAACGATTGCTTCGGAAAGAATTTTGAGAAAGTCGTCTAGATTTTGAGCTGAGAAAATGTCGGCATATATGCAGGTGCATTTTTTTTCGCGGAGATCATCAAAAGCCCTGAAAATCAGACCTGTTTTCCCGTAACGTCTAGGCGAAATGAGTGTCACGTTGGAACCATTCGTTAATAGAGAGACAATTTCTTTGAGTTCCAGTTCGCGGTCGCAGAACAGTTCCTTTGATGTGTATGGTTCTAGCAAAAAGGGGTTTATCATGACAACCTCACTATACTTTTGGTAATATACTTTAAGTAATATACTAAAAGTATAGTGAAATGTCAATAGGGAGGGCGGAGCCTTTCCTTGTCTTTTTTTTGTTGTATTCCTGGAATACGTGTTTTGTATTCTAAATTGCTAAAATTTGCCAAAATTCTACAAAAATGGTAAAATTTGCACAAAAACGGCAATTTTGTGTTCTAGAATAGCAAAAATTACCTATATTTGTGCACATGAAGGAGATCATTGAATACACAGACTACCGCAAGTTCATCCAGGACTACTACGATGAACGCAAGCGCAGTTCGGCATTCACGTGGCGAGACTTTGCGCGCGATGCCGGGTTCTCGTCTGCTGTTTACCTGAAGTACGTTTGCGAAGGCAAGAAGAACCTGAGTGTTGGGGCTGCGGGTTCTGTCGCAAGCGCCATGGGGCTCGCCGGTTACGAACAGGCATACTTTGTGCTGATGGTTTCGTACGCCCATGCAAAGGGGGATGAGGCGAAACGTGCCGCGTTCGAGGAACGCTGTGCGCTGGCGAGGGCCCACAAGGTGCGCGTACTCGGGAAAGAGGAGTTCGACTACTTTAAGTCGTGGAAGAATCCGGTGCTGCGCGAACTTGCCCCGCACATGCCGGGTGCAAAGCCGCTCGAGATTGCGCGTGCCTGCAAGCAAAAGATTTCCGCTGCCGAAGTGAGCGAGACGCTTGACTTTCTGGTGCGTGCGAAGCTCCTGAAGAAGGACAGGAGCGGGAACTACCGCCAGACGGACAAGTCCATCTCGATGGGCTCGGTAGATGCGGTCCCCGTGGCGGCCCGCGACATGCAGCGACAAATGGGGGAGTTTGCGGTGAAGGCCCTGGACCTGCCGCTTTCTGAACGCGACATGTCGGGGCTGACCCTCGGGCTTACGCGCCGTGCGTATGAACGGATCAAGAAAGAACTGGCGGATTGCCGCCGGCGCATCGTGGCGATAGCCGCGGAAGATGACGAGACGGAGCAGGTGTATCGCCTGAACCTCCAGCTGTTCCCGATGAGCGAAAGGCTGGACAAGGAAAAGAAATGTGGTAAGGAGGAAAAGTAAAGATGAACTTGTATGAAAAAGTAAGGACTAGTTTGGGACTTGTTTTGGCACCGGCCTGTGTATTCCTGTTTGACGCGTGTTCCGATGGCAGGGATGTCGCGGGTGGTACCTCGGAAGATGCCGGCATTGTCGCCCTCGCGGGCAAGAAACTTTCGGGCGCGGTGCAGAAGGGCCCGTTTGTGGAAGGCTCCAGCGTCGTGCTCCGGGAAACATCTGCAGAAGGGAACCTGGAACCCACGGGCAAGGAATTCAATACCACGGTCACTAACGACAAGGGTGACTTCGAATTCGATAGTCTTGATTTGGAAAGCCCGTATGCGCTTCTTTCCGCCGAAGGCCACTATATTCATGATGTCAGTGGCGAACGTTCTGTGTGCGTCTTGCACCTTAATGCCATTACTAACATGGAAAAACGTATTACCGCAAATATCAACTTGCTGACGCATTTTGAATACAAACGTGTATTGAAGTTGGTCAAGGATGGCGTGCCCTTTGCCCAGGCCAAGAAACAGGCTGCTGCGGAAGTACTCGCCGCATTCGGTGTCTTCATTCCCGTAAATTCCGCGGAAGACCTGAACATCTTCAGTACATCCGCTGCGGACATGGCTCTTTATCATATCAGTATTTTTGTGGATACTCGAGACTTCATTATTCCTTGGAATGGCGAAGGAAACGAGTGGGAATATAGGATGGACCCGGCCAATACGGACTGTGGCATGTTACAGGATTATGTGGATGGATACGCCGATGACCTGGAAGAAGACGGAACCCTCAGCGATTCCTTGATTGCGCCTCTTGCTTACACTGCCTATTTATACAATTCCTTGGGCAATGTGATGCATTCTGGCGAAACCGGCTTGATTGGTAGGGATGAATATGACCTGATGGGGGAACGATTCATTTTCAATTACTTGGTGCTGAACCACTATCTTGGATTCGAAGAATGCAACGACAAACGCTGGGGAGAATCGAGGATACTCAATAAGCCGTTTGGGTATTACAACTATGACCTAGATCGGATGGAGTATGTGAACCCGGCCTACTTCCTTTGCGACGGAATGAGCTGGAAGTATACGACGAAGGGGCATCTCGACTCTCTCAAGATGCCGATTCCTCACGGGTCGGGAACCATGAAGGACCCGCGCGACGGCCGGGAATACAAGACGGTAAGTTTTGAATTTCTCGGGACGAAGTATGAATGGATGGCCGAAGACCTGATGTATTCGGACGCCTCGACCAAGACTTCCAAGGGTAGGAACGGTGGACGTAGCAAGCCTGGAATCTATAGCTGGGCGGCTGCCATGGGGTTGAGCGAGAGCTATATGACGAAGGCTGTCAAAGCCGGCATGGTGGATTCGCTGCATCAGGGAATTTGCCCCAGTGGTTGGCACATTGCCAACAGCCTGGATTGGGAAGCCTTGATTACCTATGTCGGGGGAGTCAACAATCTGCTCAATGAATCCTGGAGGACGGATTCCGAAACCGCATCTGATAAAGACCTGGTGGGCGTGTTCTACAACAGGTTCGATTTCAACCTATACCCGATGGAAAAGAAATACCTGGATCTTTACTACCACACGTATACGCATGAATCGTTTATCCCCGAGAATGTGTATGCGGAACGTTCAATGTGGTTGAATTATTATGAAGCGCACCATTACAGCGAAGATATCGAATGGATTCCCGAATACGCGAATGCGCTGGCCAACTACAGGGATCTTGAGACTTACGCCTTCGAAATCTCTATCGATTATGGCATGCCGACCGAAAACCGGAGAAAGGCTGGCCGAGTGCGCTGCGTGAAGAACTGAGTTTGCTAGGAGGAGAACGAAGAAGGCCCCGCCAGGAATGGCGGGGCTTTTGTGCTTGTCATCCTCGCGAAGGCGAGGATCTTCCATGTTCTCAGAACATGTAGTGTATGTTCTAAATTGCTAAATTTTTCAAAATTTGGTCAAAAGTGGTAAAATTTGCTCAAAAACGCAAATTTTATGTTCTAAACTGCAAAAACAAACCTATATTTGATACCATGAAGGAAATCATTGAATATACAGATTATCGCAAGTTCATCCAGGACTACTACGATGAACGCAAGCGTTGCTCCGCATTCTCATGGCATGCATTTGCCCAGAAGGCGGGCTTTTCGTCGGATGTGTACCTGAAGTACGTGTGCGAGGGGAAAAAGAATTTGAGTATCGCGTCAGCGGGCTCGGTGGCAAGCGCCATGGGGCTGGTCGGTTTCGAGTACGACTACTTTATCTTGATGGTCTCGTACGCGCATGCCAAGAGCGATACGGCCAAGCGGGCTGCATTCGAGGAGCGCTGTGCTCTCGCGCAGGCCCACAAGATGCGCGTGCTCGGGAGCGAGGAATTCGATTACTTCAAGTCGTGGAAAAATTCCGTAATCCGCGAACTTGCCCCGCACATGCCGGGTGCAAGACCGCTTGAAATGGCGAAGGCCTGCAGGCAGAAGATTTCGGCGGCGGAAGTCTCCGAGACGCTCAACTTCTTGGTGAAGGCGAAGCTCCTGAAGAAGGACAGGAGCGGAAACTACCAGCAGACGGACAAGGCCATCAAGATGGGGAGCGTGGATGTGGTTCCGGTGGCGGCGCGCGACCTGCAAAGACAAATGGGGGAGTTTGCCATCCAGTCGCTGGACCTGCCGCTATCGGAACGCATGATGTCGGGGTACACGCTTGGCCTTACGCGCCGTGCGTACGAACGCATCAAGAAAGAGACTGAAGATTATTACCGTCGAGTGGTGGCGATTGCCACCGAAGAAGACGAGACGGAACAGGTTTATCGCCTGAACGTGCAGTTGTTCCCCTTGAGCGAACGGCTGGAAACAAAAAAGGATTTTAAGGGAGGAGTTTCTCATGAAAAAGTATAGGTTTATGAAAAAGGAATCGACTATGAAATGGAATCGGATTTTAGGTTGCCTCGCTGTCGGCGCCATGTTCTGGGGCTGTTCGGACACGGGTTCCGACGACAATGGCGTTGCGGGCGGTGCTTCGGGCGATGCGGGCATTATCGCCGTCACGGACTGGGAAGTTGCGGGCGTGTCGCAGAAGGGCCCGTTCGTCACGGGTTCTGCGGTAACCGTGCAGGAACTTGACGGTATCACGCTCAAGCAGACGGGCAAGAGCTTCAAGGGCTCCATCAAGAGCGACAAGGGCGACTTCGCCATCAAGGACATCAATCTGGAATCGCAGTACGCGATTCTCGAAGCATCGGGCTACTACCGCGACGAGATTTCGGGCAAGAAGTCTTCTGGTCAGGTGACGCTCCGCGCCTTGACCGACCTCAAGGACAGAAAGCACGTGAACATCAACCTGCTCACGCACCTGGAATACGAGCGCGTGATGTACCTGGTGACCGAGAAGAAAAAGTCTATTGCCGAAGCGAAGGAACAGGCCGAAAGGGAAGTGCTTGCAACGTTCGGGATCGAGGGCGACTTCGCGGAATCCGAAGATTTGAACATCTTCGAGACGGGCGACGGAAATGCGGCTTTGCTTGCGATAAGCGTGCTCTTGCAGAGCGATGTCGACGTGGCCGGGCTTACCGAACGCATGGGCGAATTCAGCATATCGCTTGCGGAAGGCGGCAGCTGGGACGATGCCGACGCGAAGACGGCAATCGCGGACTGGGCCTGCGATGTGGATTTGAAGGGCTCGCTTTCGAAGGTGCGTAAGAACGTGGAAGACTGGAAGTACGCCGATACCGTGCCCGCGTTCGAAAAGTACGTCACGAACTTCTGGTGGAATAATTACGGCCTCGGTGTTTGCAATGACAAACGTGAAAACGAAACCAAGCGCAACGTGAACAAGCTGAGTAAGATGTATAACGAGTACTTCGTGTGTGAAGGCGACCGCTGGGTCATTCCGGGCGATGAACCGAAGTCGAGTAGTAGTATGGATGGGTCTTCGAGCTCGAAACAAGACGATGTGTCCAGTTCATCTGAAAAGGATGCACCCGAAAGCTCTTCCAGCGTTGCGTCGTCGAGTTCTGTCTATAACCCGTTTGATACGGTTCCGGAGCTCCCTGCTGATTTGGCATTCCTGGATTCGATGTATAAAAGAATAAGTTATATGAGCATGGGCGAAGGTAAACAGAAGGTCTGGTTCTATTCCAACAAGACGAATTTATCTATGCCTGCAGCTCAGGACAGCGCTGCGTCGGAATTTGTAAAATTTATCGGAAAAAAAGGATACTCCTTTGAAGGAGCCGTGCGGAATGATTCAACGAGATTGTATACTTATGACGACACGTCCTATGTCTATGT